>Ga0114958_10000564_pt1 | contig 31741 bp, 28 predicted proteins | sample C_130208_EF_Meta_FD_89577 | JGI IMG/M metagenome (GOLD analysis project Ga0114958, IMG submission 89577) | Freshwater microbial communities from Lake Croche, Canada to study carbon cycling - C_130208_EF_MetaG | ecosystem: Environmental > Aquatic > Freshwater > Lake | place: Lake Croche, Canada... | reverse complement strand
TGCGCACACCCAACGAGAAAACAATGATCGGCACAAGCCAGGCCAACCGACCAGTTGCTGAGCCCACCAGAAAATCAAGAATTTGCGAAATGACTCCGCTACCGGTTCCCCACACGGCAGCGGCCAGAACGATCGCACCGATGATGATGCCCAAACCAATGCCGTCACGACGCTCATCGGGGTCAAGTTCAGCCGCTGAGGTACCGAAGCTGCGCAGGACTGCGCCCACAGCGTGAGCCAAAGCCAGCCAAAGCGCAGTGAACGCGCGGCCGATGGCACGCAGAATGCGAAAGCCCAAACCGGGCGTGGGAGTGGATGCGGCACGCGATCGAGTTTGAGGCGCGCGCGTCTGAGGGGAAGTTCTTGACGCCATGCTCAAACACTAGAGGCGCAAGGGGCTGGTGGGGCGAGTCTGCGCACGCGTGTCGGGGGTGATTAGGCACAAATCAGGCGTGCCTCACGCGTGGATCAGGAAGGTGAACGGCTGGTCCTAGACCTCAAGCACGATGGGCACGATCATTGGCCGGCGGCGGTGAGCCTCATTGACCCACTTGCCCATGGTCCGCCGCACCACTTGTTGCAACTGGTGCACATCGGTGGTGCCTTGGGCTAGGGCCAATTCGAGTGCTTCAGCCACCCGCGGAATAGCCGGTTTGAAAACGGACGCATCTTCACTAAACCCGCGAGCCAAAATCTCTGGGCCGCTGACCACCTTGGAACTGGCTAAGTCCACGACGACAACGACACTGATGAAACCTTCATCGCGCAAAGTGCGGCGGTCCTTGAGCAAGGTTTCACTGACATCGCCCACAGATGCACCATCGACATAGACATAGCCGCAGTCCACATATCCGGTAATCGATGCGTGACCATCGATGAGGTCGATCACAACCCCATCATCGGCAAGCAGCACATTGTTGCGATCGATTCCGGTGCGCACCGCGATCTCCGCGTTGGCCCGCAAGTGACGCCATTCACCGTGCACGGGCATGACATGTTTGGGCCGAACAATGTTGTACACGTAGGCCAATTCGCCAGCTGCGGCATGACCGGAAACGTGAACCAGCGCATTGCCCTTATGAATAACATGGGCGCCCAACCGCGTCAGGCCATTGATGACCCGGCTGACCGCGTTTTCATTTCCAGGAATCAGGGATGAGGCCAAGATGACCGAGTCGCCATCACCGATACGAATTTGGTGATCCATATTGGCCATCCGCGACAGTGCCGCCATGGGTTCGCCTTGTGAGCCTGTGCAGATCAGCACGACCTGGCTATCGGGCAAGTTATTGAGTTCATCCAAACTGACGATGAGTCCATCGGGAACGCTCAAGTAGCCCAGTTCCATCGCCACGCTCATATTGCGCACCATCGATCGCCCAACGAAAGCGGCTTTACGGCCGTGCTCGTGTGCAACATCGAGAATTTGCTGAATGCGATGAACATGCGATGCAAAGGAAGCCACGATGATGCGCTTGGGCGCTTGACTGAAGGCTCGATCCAAGGCCGGCATCAGGTCGCGTTCACTGGTGACAAAGCCTGGCACTTCAGCATTAGTTGAATCCACCAACAAAATATCCACGCCTGCATCGCCAAGCCGCGCAAAGGAGTTCAGGTCGGTGATCCGGCCATCAAGAGGCAGCTGATCCATTTTGAAGTCACCGGTGTGAAGCACCACGCCAGCTTCGGTTTTGATAGCCACAGCCAATGCATCGGGAATGGAGTGGTTGACTGCGACAAATTCGCACGTAAACGGTCCGAAATTTTCCGTGACGCCTTCTTTGACATCCAAGGTGTAAGCCTTGATGCGGTGTTCCTTGAGTTTGGCTTCCATCAAAGCAAGCGTTAAGCGCGAGCCCACCAAGGGAATGTCTTGGCGTTGGCGCAAAAGGTAAGGAACAGCGCCGATGTGGTCTTCGTGACCGTGGGTCAAGATGATCGCTTCAACATCATCGAGTCGATCAGCAATGGCCGAGAAATCGGGCAGGATTAAATCAACACCGGGTTGGGCATCTTCTGGGAATAGAACACCGCAGTCAACGATGAGCAAACGCCCACCGAATTCAAAGACGGTCATATTGCGGCCGACTTCGCCAAGTCCACCCAGTGCAACGATGCGCAGACCTTTGGGGTCCAGGGTGGGCGGTGTTCCTAATCCCGTGTGGGGATAGTTCATTAGTTAGGTAGTCCTTCAACTCCGCCTTCGCGAAGATCAATGAGTAATTGAGCGCGCTCGGCTGCGGTGGCTTCCACCAGTGGTAACCGCAAGGCTCCCCCACCGGCAACGCCAAGAATGTCGAGTGCTGCCTTGGTCAAAATTGCACCTTGGGTGCGGAAGATGCCAACAAAAACTGGCATCAGTGCCTGCTGCATGGCACTGGCCTTGACAATATCGCCGGCCAAGAACGCATCGTGCATAGCTTTCATCTGCGCACCGATGACATGCGCGGTCACAGAAATAGTGCCCACCGCCCCGATGGCAAAGAACGGCAAGTTCACCGCGTCATCACCGGAGTACCACGCAAGGCCGGTCTCGCGTATTAACACCGCTGCCCGTTCGGTGTCGGCCGTTGCGTCCTTACTTCCCACAATGCGTGGGTGTTGGGCTAATACTTTGTAGGTGTCATCAGCGATGGCCAACGACGTGCGCGCAGGGATGTCATAGAGCAAGACATCTAAATCAGTGGCATCGGCAACAGCCGTGAAATGTTGAATCAAACCGGCCTGCGGAGGCTTGTTGTAATACGGCGTGACCACGAGCAATCCGTTAGCCCCAGCGGCTTGGGCCTGACGCGACAGTTCGAGAGTGTGTGCGGTGTCGTTGGTGCCTACACCGGCCACCACGGTGGCACGATCGCCGACTGCTTCAACCACGGCACGAATCAATGCAGACTTTTCCGCATCCGAGGTAGTCGGTGCTTCACCGGTAGTTCCATTAATCACTAGGCCGTCTTGACCTTGATCAATCAAACGCGAAGCAAGTGCTTGGGCTGCACTCAGATCAACGCCGCCTTGAGCATCAAAGGGCGTGACCATTGCAGTAAGCAAGCGACCAAAGGGGGCTGGCGCATTCGGGTCCGACATAGCGCTCAATCTATCGCGTCACTAGGGGGCAACTCGCCCATTGGTCTGAAAGGCAGCGTGCGTGATGGGCATGAGTTCGGCAAATACCGCCTCATACTTCTCGGCCACCATTTCAATCTCCCGTTGTGGGTACGAGGGGTAGGTACTGCCTTCGGACTTTCGGCGCAGGGAAAGGAAGTTCATCATCGCCCGCGCATTCATCGTCACATAGGCCGAAGAGTAAATATTGACCGGCAAAACTGCGCGAGCCACCTCACGGGCAACCCCTGCATCGAGCATGCGCTGATACTGCGTGTAAGCCGTGGCTACTGATTCGCGAACTGCTTCATCGACTGTTTGAAACTGCTCTGGCGTGCCATCAATAAAGTCGTAGGCACCGGCCTTGCCGATTTGCACGAGTTTGCGATCGTGGTCGGGAACATAGAAGATCGGATCCAAAACCCGGTAGCGACCGCTTTCTTCGTTGTATGAGGTCATGCGGTGACGCATATGTTCTCGCCAAACAAAGATTGGCGCCTGGACGTAGAAGGTGAACACTGAGTGCTCGAACGGACTCCCGTGACGCTCGCGCATCAAAAAGGAAATCAAACCCTTGGATTCGGAAGCATCGGAGTCAACACTGCTCAGCGATGTTTCGCCAACCGTGCTTACTCGGGCAGCAAAGACGACGTCGGAATCCGATGCTGAATGTTTGACCAATTCCACCGTTACATCACTGCGAAAGGTGATCTGATCTGGTGCCGAACTCACGCGAACTCCCGGTCATAAAAATGCTGAACAAATAATGAAGCGCCGGGGAAGGTGCGTAAGCCAATCCTAGTCTCGCAGGCTAGGCCAGCGTGCGAGGCACGTGCTCAATGTCCGCCTGAGTTGATGGAGCAAGCACTAACCCGCACCCGTGATTGCGGAGTCGGCTCAGGCGGACCAAAGCAGCACATTTACAGCCCTAGGAGCGAGTCAATGCCAACAGTCAGGCCGGGCATTGAACTCACAGCTCGAACAGCCATCAACACACCAGGCATGAAGGATTCACGATCCAACGAGTCGTGACGAATCGTCAAGGTCTCCCCCACCGATCCCAAAAGAACTTCTTGGTGAGCGACCAATCCGCGCACGCGCAGCGAGTGAATAGGAATGCCATCGACAGTTGCTCCGCGTGCACCCGGCAACCCTGAAGCTGTCGCATCAGGTGCAGCTGGGGTGTTGGCTGCTTTGCGAGCAGCGGCGATTCCAATTGCCGTTTGACGCGCAGTGCCCGATGGTGCATCGGCCTTGTCTGGGTGATGCAGTTCCACAATTTCTACTGACTCAAAATAGGGAGCAGCTTTTGCAGAGAAGTTCATCATCAATACCGCACCAATACCAAAGTTCGGGGCGATGATTGATCCGGTTTTTTCACTGGCCGCTAACCACCGACGCACTTGGTCATAGCGGACCTCGTCGAATCCGGTCGTACCCACGACAGTGTGGTAGCCCTGCGCGATGCAAAACTCAAGATTGCCCATGACTGAATCGGGATGGGTGAATTCGATGACCACATCGGGCTTGGCCGCGACCAAGGCTTCGACGGTGTCCGGCAGGTCAATGGCTGCCACCAGATCAAGGCCATCAGCACCATCAACGGCAGCCACAGCTTGGGCGCCCATGCGCCCAGATGCACCAACAACGGCAACGCGAATCATGCCAACCTCCCTAGTGCGACCAATCTAGTCGCCGCCGGGCCTAAACCGGTTATGAAACGGCGTGCCATAGCGGGTCAACTGAATCAAAGGGACCCACAGCCGCGATGCTCAACGGGGCTTCCAAGAGTTCGCTCGCCAAATCCGAGACATCCTTACTGGTAACCGCATCAATACTGGCAAGCAGCTCATCAATAGATTTCAGTTGACCGTGAACCAGTTCAGCGCGACCAATGCGCGACATCCGAGAACCCGAGTCTTCCAAAGACAACACCGTGCCACCGCGAACTTGACCCTTATTGCGATCGAGTTCATCTTGGGTTACGCCATGAAGTTTGATCTCGTCAAGTTGCTGGCGACAAATTTCCACCACATCCTCAAAGCGCTTAGGTGGGCAACCGGCATAGACGCCAAAAATTCCGGCGTCCGCAAAGGGCTGATGGTAGCTATAGACCGAATATGCCAAACCACGCTTCTCACGCACTTCTTGGAATAGTCGGCTAGACATTCCGCCACCCAAAATGGCGTTGAGAACGTTCATCGCAAAGCGGCGTGGATCATCGTGCGTGATGCTTGGAACTCCCAGTACCACATTGACCTGTTCGCTTTCGCGCTTGATCAATCGGGCACCGGCCTTGGCCTTAATCAGGGAACCGGTCGGTCGTGGCTGTGAAGGCAACGCATCGCCGTCGAGCCAGCCACTTCCAGCTAGAGCTTTTTTGACCTGACGCACAACCGTTGCATGATCGAGGTTGCCGGCGGCGGCAAAAACAATGTCTTGGGGCAAGTAACGACGCTTGTAATAACCGTGCACCACTCGACGAGACATCGAGTTAATCGATTCCAGCGAACCAATGATGGGCCGACCAATGGGAGTATCGCCCAACAAGGCCGATGCAAATTCATCGTGAACTAGATCAGAGGGGTCATCATCGCGCATGGCCATCTCTTCGAGCACCACATTGCGCTCACCATCAACATCAGCGGCACGCACCACCGATGAGGTCATCATGTCGGTGATGACATCAATGGCCAGCGGAAGATTGGTATCCAGAACTCGTGCGTAAAAACAGGTGAGCTCTTTGGCGGTGAAGGCATTCATTTCACCACCGACCGATTCGATGGATGATGAAATATCTAGCGCCGTGCGCGAATCGGTGCCTTTGAAGAGCAAGTGTTCAAGGAAGTGTGAAGCGCCAGCCTGGATGGGAGTTTCATCTCTGGAACCCACGCCGACCCAGACTCCAAAAGCTGCCGAGCGCACATCGGGCATGGCTTCGGTGACTACTCGAGCACCACCAGGAAGGACCGTACGACGCACGGAACCACCGGCACCCTTAAGCAAGGTGACGGTGGTACCGGGCGTTTGTTCGAATGCGCGCTTGACCACTTTTAGGCGTCGGCTGACTCAGTTGCTGCTTCGTCGTCCAAAACCGGAATCAGCGAAAGCTTTCCGCGATCATCGATCTCAGCGATTTCGACTTGCACCTTCTGGCCAATCTTGAGGACATCTTCGACGTTCTCCACGCGCTTGCCGCCAACGATCTTGCGGATTTGCGAGATGTGGAGCAATCCGTCCTTGCCTGGCATCAGTGAAACGAAGGCACCGAAGGCGGCGGTCTTAACAACCGTTCCCAGGTAACGCTCACCGATTTCTGGCATCTGCGGGTTCGCGATCGCGTTGATCATGGTGCGAGCGGCTTCGGCAGCAACGCCATCGGATGCACCGATGTAAATCGTGCCGTCGTCTTCGATGGTGATCTGGGCACCGGTCTCGTCTTGAATCTGGTTGATCATCTTGCCCTTAGGACCGATGACTGCACCGATTTGATCAACTGGAACCTTGACCGAGATGATGCGCGGAGCCAAGTCAGACATTTCATCTGGCGTGCTAATCGCACCGGCCATCACTTCAAGGATGGCAAGACGCGCACCCTTGGCCTGTGACAGAGCGCCACCAAGAACTGAGGCAGGGATGCCATCGAGCTTGGTGTCGAGCTGCAAGGCGGTGACGAACTCAGAGGTACCAGCGACCTTGAAGTCCATGTCGCCCATGGCATCTTCAGCACCGAGAATGTCGGTGATCGCGATGTACTCAGTCTTGCCATCAACGGTGTCGCTGATCAGACCCATGGCGATACCGGCAACAGGTGCGCGCAATGGAACACCAGCGTTGAGCAGTGCCAACGTGGATGCACACACCGAACCCATTGAGGTGGAACCATTGGAGCCCAACGCTTCAGAGACCTGACGGATTGCGTAAGGGAACTCTTCACGCGTTGGCAGAACCGGAACCAAAGCACGCTCTGCGAGTGCACCGTGACCGATTTCGCGACGCTTGGGTGAACCCACGCGACCGGTTTCTCCGGTTGAATACGGCGGGAAGTTGTAGTTGTGCATGTAACGCTTACGCGTTTCAGGCGAGAGGGTGTCGAGCTGTTGCTCCATGCGCAACATGTTCAACGTGGTCACACCCAAGATCTGGGTTTCGCCGCGCTCAAACAATGCTGAACCGTGGACACGCGGCAAGACTTCAACTTCTGCTGAAAGCTCACGGATATCTGTTGGTCCACGACCATCGATGCGGATCTTGTCGCGCAAAACGCGAGTACGCATCAACTGCTTGCTCAATGACTTAAAGGCTGGGCTGATTTCCTTCTCGCGACCTTCGAACTGGGCCGATAGAGATCCAACAACCTTTTCCTTGATCGCATCAAGAGTGCTTTCGCGCTCCTGCTTGTCGGCAATCGTCAATGCCTTGGCGGTCTCGTCGTTAACGGCAGCGGTAACTGCGGCCAACACGTCATCTTGGTAATCCAAGAAGACCGGGAATTCGCCAGTGGGCTTGGCAGCCTGAGCGGCAACCTTGGCCTGTGCTTCACACAAGGTGCGAATGAAGCCCTTAGCAGCATCGAGGCCCTGTGCGACGACTTCTTCGGTCGGAGCAACAGCGCCTTCGTTCTTGACCAGGTTCCAGGTGTGCTCGGTTGCTTCGGCCTCAACCATCATGATGGCGACGTCGTCTTCAACGATGCGACCAGCAACGACCATGTCGAAGGTGGCGCGCTCGAGCTCGGTGTGCGTGGGGAATGCCACCCACTGGCCATCGATCAAAGCAACGCGTGTTGCACCGATGGGACCAGAGAAAGGCAAGCCAGCAATCTGGGTGGACATAGAAGCGGCGTTGATCGCGATGACGTCGTAGAGGACATCGGGGTTCAAGGCCATGACCGTGACAACAACCTGAACTTCGTTACGCAATCCCTTAACAAAGGACGGACGCAACGGGCGGTCGATCAGACGGCAGGTCAAGATTGCATCTTCGGAGGGACGACCTTCACGACGGAAGAACGAACCGGGGATGCGACCGGCTGCATACATGCGCTCTTCAACGTCAACGGTCAACGGGAAGAAGTCGAACTGATCCTTGGGCTTCTTGCCAGCAGTGGTTGCCGAAAGCAACAGGGTGTCGCCCAAGTAAGCAACTGCAGATCCGGCAGCTTGGCGAGCCAATTGACCGGTTTCGAATGTGATGGTGCGGGTGCCGAACTTGCCGTTATCCAAAACGGCGTCAGCGGAAATGATTTGGGAACCCACGTTGGGAACCCTCCTTCGCGTACGTGAGGTACACGGAGCAACACAGTGCTTGTGGGATCTGGCGGTCTTCGATCGAGGCCCGCGGATTGCTTGTTCTAATCCGAAAGCCACTACCGAGGACCGTCACCCGCGGCGCAACTGCGTAATCCGCGCGACCTCTAGTGAATAAGAGGTGGAACAGTCAAACTCAAACTAGCGGCGCAGGCCCAAACGCTCAATGAGCGTGCGGTAGCGCGTGATGTCTTTTTTGGCCAAGTACTGCAACAGGCGACGGCGTTGGCCGACCAGCAGCAACAGGCCACGACGTGAGTGGTGGTCGTGCTTGTGAGTCTTGAGGTGCTCGGTGAGGTCACTGATGCGCTGGCTAAGCAGGGCAACTTGTACTTCGGGAGACCCAGTGTCACCTTCGGAGGTGCCGTACTCGGTCATGATTTGCTTCTTAACTGCACTATCTAATGGCACGTTGAGCCTTTCGAAGGAAACGGTGAGTCCCCCGGTCTAACTCACGGAGGTAACAAAACCCACATCAGCAACAAAGCTGACCTGATAAGGGTACCGGCAGGCGTGACCAAGCAGGTCTTGACCCCGAAATACGCCTAGTTCGGACTAGAAGTCGCCCAAGGTGTCGAAGAGCCCGCCAGGCTTGATGCGAGCGGTCTTCTTCATGGGCGATGGACTCACCACCCCATCGGTCAGCATCACCATCCCACGCATGCTCAACGACCCGACCATCTTGGCTACATCTTGTTCATCAGCTTTCAATTCGGCAGCGAGTTCGGCCAGAGTCATCGAGCCGGCGCGAATGACCACACCAACCAAGGCTCGCTCGTCATCGGGAAGCTCCAAGGTATCTGCGATAGAAAACTTCTCGCCAGACTCATCAGAGTTATCCACCTGATCGGAGAGCCGATCGAATATGCCGCCGCTCATGAGCTCAACTCCGGCATAGCGATGGGTTCGGGTTGAGGTCGGCACACCCCACACCACAAGGTGCCACCAACGACGATGGCTTGCGGTGGCGCAACGCCAAAGAGCGTGACCACGAAGGGAAGGTTGGAGTGATGAGTGGCGCACACACCGCGTCCGCAGAACCGACAGGTTCCACGAGCCGAGTCATCGCATTGTGCGCAGAGCATGTCTTCCGTCCCTTTTCCCCGTCAACTGTTTATCAAGGCTAGCGCGAAGTCATTGAAAAGGCTCCTGCCCCGCTAGGACAAACGCTCCCAAAGTCCACCGGGCTTGTCATCTGTGCCTGAAACCTCATCTGTGGTCAAAGCATCCAGACTTGACCACATGCTGGCTGCATCAGCATCGGTAGGTAAATGTGTGCGTAACCACATCATCGCGAAGACCCCGATTTGCCGCCGAAGTTCATCGGCTCCCTGCTCGAGTTCTTGAAGTTGGGCCGCGTTGAGGCGTTTGGCTTGAGAGTTGCGAGCAATGGCCAACCGACGTTGGAGTTTGATCAACTCTTCGGCCTTCTGGGTGGCCGCACTGCCATAGCGACGTTCAAACTCATCAAGAACCGCGTTCACAGAACGGCCGCCGGCCAAGACCATCATTTCACTTTCACTGGCGCCACGAGCTTCCAAGTCTTTGCGCAACCACGACTTCGACAATGGAATACCCAATGCAACGATTCCAGCCGCAATACCAAAGACAGCCATTCCCACCAAAGTAATCACTGCCGCAGACTCGCCAGGATTGGTCGTCAGGCGGTTAAATAACGAGTGCAAGGTGACAGCAATGGCCAGCGCACCCAGGCCCACACCAATGCGCACCATCGGATTTCTACGCAGGGTAAGAACAAGAGCGGCTCCGACAATGGCCGTGGTTCCAGCGTGCATCAAATTCGTTGAACTCACACGAGCTATGGCCAACTCAAGTGATGCATCACCGCGGGAGTTGGCCAGGTAGAGCCAGTTTTCTCGAATCGCGAACCCAGTGCCAGAAGCCAAACCCAAAATTGCACCATCGACGAACCAGAAGACGCGTTTGGAAATAGCCAAGAACGGCAGGATCAGTGCTTTGACAATTTCTTCCTGCAACGGACCGCCATAAACAATGACAGCGGTGACCCCATAAGCGGCAGCAAAGCGATTATTAAACGGAAGGACAATCCACGTCGCAGCCATACCCCAAGCAACCGCAACGGCAACCAAAAGTGCCGTTTGCCTACCGCCGCGACCAATAAAGGCAACCCAGAAAAGCATCGCTAACGGAATGATCGTGGCGATCAAGGATCCGTTACCCAGCGTGGGCATCGCTTACCTACTTACTCACTGTCGGTTGGAAGATCAGAAGCAGCAGGTGCCGCCGGTGTTGCAGAGCCTTCTGGCTCATCATCAACAATGTGAACGTGGTCATCATCATGGTAATGCCCCTGTTGCAATCGCAACGGATCATCAGGATCCAATTCAGCAAGTTCGTCTTCGCTCAAGTGGGTGTGCGTGAGCTCCTTACCTTCAGCTTGTCGAGCCGCGCGCATGTTGTTGTATGCAACCTTGGCGGCCTGCGGCACCCGGCCCTTGAGTCCTTGACGTTGAGTAAAGGAGAGCTTGTCGGATTCAAATAATGCATCGCCGGAAGCCGGGGTCGTGCCGGCCAAACCTAAGCGTGAGATCAAACGCTGTACACCTTCGGCTTGACATGCCGGGCACTGCGGATCAGGTGCGTCAAGTTTGAGTTTCAAGAACTCGAACTCATTGGAGCAACTTGTGCAGCGATATTCGTAAATGGGCATGTTAGATCGTCACCGCCGCTCGTGTTTGTTCAATGTCCTTGCCCACCTGCGCAATGAGTTCATCAGCCGAATCAAAAGTGGCCATATCGCGCAAGCGCTCAACAAATTCCACACCCACACTCTTGCCGTACAAATCAAGTTCAGTCTGATCTAGGCAGTGCGCCTCAATGCGACGCTGCGTCCCAGAAAAAGTGGTGTTGACTCCCACTGAAATGGCGGCGACATAACTTGTGCCGGTTGCACCCTCATCATCGAGTGCACTTAAGCGACCGGCATAAACCCCATCGCTGGGTGTGGCCATGATCGCTGGTGCCTGAACATTGGCGGTATGAAAGCCAAGGTCGCCACCGCGTTGATCACCGGTAACCACCAGGCCATCGAGTCGGTGTGGGCGAGACAAAATTGCCGCTGCGGCCGCAACATCGCCTTCAACAAGTGCCTTGCGAACAGCTGTCGATGACCAGCGCTGCCGACCATCACCAACGAGGCCCACACCTTCAACGCCAAATCCCAACGACTCCCCTAGTTCGGTCAGTAAGGCAACGTCCCCGGCAGCTTGGTGGCCGAAACGAAAGTCGGAGCCGACCACAACTTCGGATGCATGCAGTCCATTGACAATGATTTCGCCAACGAATTGCTCCGGTGACCAACGGGAAAGTTCATCTGTGAAGGGAAGGACCACCACGTGGTCAATACCCACCTCTTGGAGTAACTCGGCACGGCGATCAATGCTGGTCAACAAGGCAGGTTGTGCATCGGGGCGCAGGACTGCTAGTGGGTGTGGGTCAAAGGTGATCGCAACTGCGGGGACCTGGAGGGCGCGTGCGCGGCGAACTACTTGGGAGACGATGACTTGGTGTCCGCGGTGCACACCGTCGAAGACACCGACAGTGACCACGCTGCGACGCCGCTGAGTCGAACCCACATCAGCAACTACTGCGTCCAATCCACGCCACATCGTCATGGGCTGATTGTTTCACGGTTGGTCCCAGAGGCGAGCGCAACCATCAGGCAAAGACCACCAGCGAGCGCAACTTCTCGTCCCTTAGTTGAAAAAGACCTAGGGATCGGCGTTGGCACATCAGCGCACAGACCTGATCCGTGCCGGTCCATCCACCGGCCACCGCATCATCGAGAGGCAGCGCAATGCCATGTAACACCAGATTGGCAACCTCAGGACTGACTTCAACTAAGGGGAATGATTGAGCCACCGCCACGTCCAAGTCCACCAGGAAGGCACCGACTCCATCCATGCTGTCTGCATCAGGTAGTTCATGGGCCCTGGTGACCTCAAAGGGCCCAACTCTTGTTCGTCGCAGGGCCGTGAGGTGCGCACCGACATCTAAGGCGTTTCCCACATCGCGAGCCAAAGCACGCACATAGGTGCCGGTACTGCAGGTGAGCTCAACATCGACATCAATGAATTCGCCACGGGCGATGGTGCGAATGTCAAACTTTGATACCAGCACTGGTCGGGCTTTAAGTTCGACTTCTTCGCCGGCGCGAACCCGGGCGTAGGAACGCTTGCCATCGACTTTGATTGCACTGATCTGGGTGGGGACTTGCAAAATCTTGCCGGTGAGTTTGGCGACCTCAGCTTCGATCTGCTGATCCGTTATCGCTGATGTGTCACGGGTTTGAAGGACATCACCTTCGGCATCATCGGTCACCGTACTTTGCCCAAGGCGCATTGTTGCGGTGTAGTCCTTATCGGTCAGGGCCAAATGTCCGAGCAAGCGCGTTGCCCGACCCAATCCGATGATCAACACACCGGTGGCCATCGGATCCAACGTTCCGGCATGACCCACGCGCCTAGTTTTGGCTACCTTGCGAATGCGGCGCACCACATCATGGGAGGTAACTCCGGCCGGCTTATCGATGACGACCAGACCGTGCGGGCCAGGCATCGTGCCGGCACTGCTGTGTGCCGATGAACCGGCGCCTTGATCACTCACGTTAGCTCGGGATGGCAGTGGCCGCGGCTAATCCGGCACGAATGTGTTGCATCGTCTGCTGCGGATCAAGGGCAGAGGTGTAACCGGCTGCAAGGCGATGACCGCCGCCGCCTAAGGCAATACAGACTTGAGCAACATCGACGCCTCCGCGCGATCGCATAGATACTCGCCAGGTGCGGTCTTCATGTTCTTTTAAGACCACCGCAACATCGGCTTCTTGAGCAACCCGGACTGCATCAATGACGGCTTCGACGGAGTCAATGCCTAAATTGGCCGCTGATCGATCAGCAACCGAGACCGTGGTCCACACCAAACCAAGACCACCGGCACTATCTGCTTCAAGTACTGCGCGGTTTAACGCAGCGCCCAAAACCTGCACATAGCCAAAGGGCGCTGTGTCGTAGAGCTGGCGAGCAATCTGATCATGTTCGATGCCGGTGGCCATCAAACGCGCAGCCACTTCGTGCACGTAGGGAGTTGTTGCTGCATAGCGAAAAGAGCCGGTGTCGGTAATCAGCCCGGCATATATGCAGGTGGCCATGGCTTGATCAAGTCTCACGCCGAGTTGGTCAATGAGCTGCAATGCCAACAGCGCCGTCGCTGGATTGCCTACTTCAACGAGGTGATGCGTTCCAAAACCGCTATAAGAAGCGTGATGGTCAACGGCCACCAACACGTCAGCCTGCTCGGCTCGCTCTTGAAATATTCCCAAACGCTGCACAGTACTTGCATCAAAGGTTACGACAACCGGGGTGTGCTGGGGAACATCTGCCGGTGCAACCAAAAGTTCCTGACCAGGCAGAAATTGCAAAATTCTGGGTACAACAAAAGGGTCATCACCAAAGGAGACGATGGGATTCTTACCCAAAGATTTCAATGCAAGACCAACGGCCATCGCCGAGCCCAACGCATCGCCATCGGGACTTACATGAGCCAACAACAGCGGTTGGTCAACTGAGCCAATGAGCTCAAGTGCTTGAGCCCAATCAGCCTGCGTTGCACGCTGCTGCCACGTAATGCTCATTGCTCAGAATCATCCTCAACGGATTCAGATTCAGATGCGGAGTCGTCGTCATCGTGGCGATAGGGATCGGCATCTCCGGCATAGGAAGCGCCTTCAGCAACAGCGTGCACAGCCGCATCCGCCTCGGCGGCTTTGCGCAGCAAGTCTTCAAGGGCGTCAGCATTTTCCGGCAGAGCATCAAGCAAAAACGTCAAGGTGGGAGTAAACCGCACACCTGTTTGCTTGCCAACCTCTGAACGAAGAACACCTTTGGCACTTTCCAAGGCGGCGGCCGACTCCGTGTGGGCGAGCTCATCACCAAGGACGGTGTAGAAGATCGTCGCCTCATGGAGATCGCCGGTGACTCGCACATCGGTGACCGTGACAAAACCCAAACGCGGATCCTTAATCCGTCGCTCAAGCGTTTCAGCCACGACCACCTTGATCCGGTCAGCCAGTTTGAGTGCTCTACCTGCATCGGCCATTAGACCCTCGCCTTCTCACGCATTTCATAGGTCTCAATGACGTCTTCGGGCTTGATGTCGTTGAAGGAGCCAAGGCCAATTCCACATTCGAAGCCTTCACGCACTTCGGTGGCATCATCCTTGAAACGGCGCAGTGAATCAATGGCCAAGTTTTCGGCCACCACTGCCCCATCGCGGATAAGTCGAGCCTTGGTGTTTCGACGAATAAGTCCCGATCGCACCAAACAACCAGCGATGTTGCCGGCCTTACTCGAGCGGTACACCTCGCGCACCTCAGCGGTACCCAACTGGGCCTCTTCGTACTCAGGCTTGAGCAGACCCTTGAGAGCGGCTTCGACATCATCAATGGCTTGGTAGATAACCGTGTAGTAGCGAATGTCGATACCTTCACGATCGGCAAGTTCGCGGGTCTTGCCTTCTGGGCGAACATTGAATCCGATGATGACTGCATCGGATGCAGCCGCCAACATGACGTTGGTTTCGGTAATGGCACCCACACCACGGTCAATGATGCGCAGTGAGACTTCTTCGCCCACGTCAAGATTGAGCAAAGCATCTTCCAAGGCTTCCACCGAACCGGAAACATCACCCTTAAGGATGAGTTTGAGTTCTTGGGCTTCACCTTGTTCCATCTGCTTGAGGAAGTCTTCAAGCGTGCGACGACCACGCGATTGAGCCAATTGAGCATTGCGTTCGCGGGCTTGACGACGCTCAGCGATTTGACGAGCAATGCGGTCTTCTTCAACCACTAAGAACGAATCACCCGCACCTGGCACTGAGGTCAAACCAAGGACCTGAACGGGTCGCGATGGAGTGGCTTCGTCAACCAAGACACCATGCTCATCCATCATCGCGCGCACGCGACCAAAGGCATCACCGGCGACTATGGAATCACCATTGCGCAAGGTTCCGCGCTGGACAAGGACGGTGGCAACAGGACCACGGCCACGGTCAAGGTGAGCTTCAATGGCCACACCTTGTGCGTCCTGATGTGGATTAGCGCGAAGGTCAAGGGCTGCATCAGCGGTAAGCAGTACCGCTTCAAGCAGCTCGTTGATGCCTATCCCTTGTTTGGCGGAGACATCAATGAACATCGTTGTGCCGCCGTATTCCTCCGCGACCAAACCGTATTCGGTGAGCTGCCCGCGAACCTTGGCCGGATCAGCGCCTTCTTTATCGATCTTGTTGACTGCGACCACGATTGGTACATCGGCAGCCTGTGCGTGATTTAACGCTTCAACAGTTTGCGGCTTAACACCATCATCGGCCGCGACAACGAGAACTGCGATGTCGGTGACCTTGGCACCACGAGCACGCATAGCCGTGAAGGCTTCGTGACCTGGGGTGTCAATAAAGGTGATGGCTCGCTCGCCGTGGTGAATTTGGTAGGCACCAATGTGCTGGGTGATGCCGCCTGCTTCGCCTTCAATGACATCTGTGTCACGAATGGCATCGAGCAACTTGGTCTTACCGTGGTCTACGTGGCCCATGACTGTGACAACAGGCGGACGAATGACCAAGTCAGACTCGTCACCTTCGTCTTCGCCAAAGTCAAGGTCAAAGGACTCGAGTAATTCGCGATCTTCGTCTTCAGGCGAGACAACGACTACATCAAAGTTCAGTTCGGCGCCGAGCAACATCAACGTTTCGTCATTGACCGACTGCGTTGCCGTGATGATTTCGCCAAGGTTGAACAGGATCTGCACCAACGATGCGGGATTGCCATTGATCTTTTCGGCAAAATCGGTCAAGGACGCACCGCGCGTCATGCGAACTGTTTCACCCGAACCACGAGGGGCAATGACGCCACCAATGGATGGCGCTTGCAGATCATCAAACTCTTGACGTCGCTGCTTCTTTGATTTGCGCCCTCTTGTGGGACGACCACCGGGGCGACCAAAGGCACCAGCTGTTGTGCCGCGTGCGTTACCACCGCGTGCGTTTCCTCGACCACCGGAGCGACCAGGAAAACCAGCACCGCCACCGGGACCACCTGGGCCACCGGCTCCACCGGGACCGCCGGCTCCACCCGGACCACCACTAAAGCCACCAGGTCCACTTGGTCGACCTCGACCAGCTGCAGGTGCACCGCGATCAGGACGGGATCCAAATCCACCAGGACCTGACGGTCCACCCGGTCGCGGTGGCGCTGAACCTGGCGCACCGGTTCGAGCAGCCGGCGGTCGTGGTGTGGCTGATTCACGCGAAGTAAAGGGGTTGTTGCCCGGACGCGGTCCAGCTGGACGCGGACGTGGCGGCATTGATGAAGGGGTCCGCTGGTCAGCTGGCGTGAGCATGTCCGGCGGCAACGAGGTAATACCGGCTGCGGCTGCTGCGGCACTGGCTGCGGCTAGCTCATCGGCGGTAGGGCCATCAGGTTCAGCGGGCTTTTTAGCCGCCGCCTTCTTGGCAGGTGCCTTCTTTTCAGCGGCCGGCGCAGCCTTCTTCGCACTGGCAGCCTCAACAGGGAAGGCTTCTTTAACTTTCTTGATAACTGGCGCCTCAACTGTCGAAGACGCCGAACGAACGAACTCGCCCATTTCCTGAAGTTTGGCAACGAGAACTTTGCTCTCAATGCCTAATTCTTTGGCAAGTTCATAGACCCGGACCTTGGCCACTGCTCTCCTACTCCTTGGTCCGAGCCCAGTCAGGGCTGCGAACCTTCGTTACGGGAACGTACTCATCGCTGCGTGTTCATCGATTGCTCATCGCTTCTCGACCCGTTTCCATAAGGCAACACTTGGTGTTGCGCTCCTGACTGGTAACCCCTATTGCGGGGGTAGTGCTGTGATGTAACTTTCCACAGCCGAAGTGTCGAATGGACCACCACTGCGAAAAGCTCGCCCAAAACCTCGGCGGGCAATGGCTTGATCCAGACAATGCGGATGAATCCATCCACCTCGACCAGGTCTTGCACCCGTTGGATCAGGTAAGAGCTGGACGTGTGAACCAGCCGTTCCTGAGACAACAAGCCGCAACATAGTGTTGCGATCTGAGCGTTCTCGACAGCCTAGGCAGGTGCGCACAGGCTCAGTACGGGAGCGTTCGGACACGCCTGACTCTAGCGTGCCAAGGCTGAGCCAGTGTCAGCGCGCGCCCATTTCCGCGCGCTCGTGGCTAGTCTCTGGGCGAATCTGGGGCTATCGGAAAGGCTCTACGAGACTTTCCGGCCCGACTCGCACGGACAGGGGAATTCGATCGCTGGCCTCGCAGTTAGTCGCGCGTGGTCATTTCCACGACTGTTTGCAGAACCGCATCCTCCGACAAGCCGACAGCTTGCAACGGCTTGAGTGCAGGTTGGTGCTGTTCATGAAGCAATCCCAACACCAAGTGTTCAGAACCAATGTAGTAACTACGCGTCTTGTAGGCAGCCTTCATTGCACGGTAGAACACCTCAACGGCACCCGGCGAGAACGCCATCCTCTCGGACGCCTCCTCGTCACCAACCGACACTTCGCCAGAAACTATCGTCTCAAGAATTTTTGAACGAAGGTCCGCTTGATTGAGTTCGTACCGATCAAAGATCGCTGTTGACATTTCAGCATTGGCATCAATTAATGCCAACACAATGAATGCGGAACTGACTTCTTTCTGGGAATGCTCTTTGGCGATTTCCTCAGCACGACTGACTATGGATCGCGCCGTGTCGGTGTAGAGCTCCATCGCCAGCCCGTCCAGGGGGGAAGTCTCCGGCGGTGGGTTGAGAGATGCAACCCACGATTGGAATCGCGTTCGAAGTCGTTGCAACATGATGATCCCCCGTTATTCGTTGCTTCCTAAGACTGTTCAACCTAGGTCGTCACACTGACAATCGCCAACTACTGCAGGGCGTCAGGAACCGCACGGGTACCAATGGCTTGGTCGGGTGCCATGTCTGAACGGATGTCAATGCGCCAGCCAGTCAGACGGGCCGCCAGCCGGGCGTTTTGTCCCTCTTTGCCGATGGCCAACGAGAGTTGATAGTCCGGCACGATGACCCTCGCAGCCCGCGCTACTTCATCAATGACCTCAACGCTGTTGACTTTGGCCGGCGAGAGAGCGTGACGAACAAACTCAGCCGGATCCTCAGACCAGTCAACGATGTCGATTTTTTCGCCGTGCAGTTCGTGCATGATGTTGCGCACTCGCTGCCCCAGCGGACCGATGCATGAACCCTTCGCATTGATCCCTTCGCGTTTGGCGTGAACCGCAACTTTCGTACGATGGCCAGCTTCGCGTGCCATGGCAACGAGTTCGACTGAACCATCGGCGATCTCGGGAACTTCTAGGGCGAAAAGTTTGCGCACCAGTCCAGGGTGAGTCCGCGAGAGTGTGATCTGCGGCCCGCGCTGACCCTTACGAACACCAACCACATAACACTTAATCCGCTCACCGTGCAGATACTTCTCGCCGGGAACTTGCTCCGCCGGAGGCAGCAGACCTTCGATTTCACCCAAACTGATCATCACATCGCGCGGATCGCGCCCTTGTTGGATAACTCCGGAGACCACATCGCCTTCGCGACCCGTCCATTCACCAAAAGCTCGCTCATCATCAACGTCTCGAAGTCGTTGCATGATCACTTGACGCGCCGTTGCCGCGGCGATGCGGCCAAAGCCTTCTGGGGTGTCATCAAATTCAGGAGCTAGAACACCTTCTTCCGTGCTCTGACCACGAACCCATACCGAAACATGACCCGTGCTTTGGTCAATTTCAACGCGAGCGTTGTGATGTGACCCTTCGGTGTGGTGATAGGCCGTCAGGAGGGCAGCTTGCAAAGCCGAAACCACAACCTCAAACGGAATTTCCTTTTCGCGAACCAGCGCTCGCAGTGCTGTCATGTCGATATCCATGTCACTGCTCCTGTTCTTCTACGTCATCGAACTCATCTGATGTGTCGAAATCGGTTAAGGGTGCGCTTGGGCGATTGAACTCAACTTGAACCACTGCTTTAGCAATCGCCGAGTAGGCCATGATGCGCTCTTGCCCGTCAACATCAAGCGTGACTGTGTCTTCATCACTGGATACAACGCGTCCGGTGATTGATTCATCATCCGTCCCGTCAGCACTGGCTGTATCAACTTTGACCAAGCGCGAAAGCGCCCGGCGCCAATGCCGCGGGTGAGTCAACGGTCGGTCCACGCCAGGAGATGTCACTTCCAAGACGTAGGCAATCTCGCCCATGGAATCGGAATCATCAAGGGTGCGCGAAATCTGACTGCTCATGGCCGCGACATCATCGAGATCAACACCGTTATCACTGTCGATAACGACCTTGACCATGCGGCGCCGACCAGCGGCCATCACGGATAAGGCTTCAAGGTCATAGCCCAGTTCAGAAACGATGGGCTCAACAACGGCACGCACCCTGTCTTCGGAAGCAGTCATCAGTCATCTCCTGACAGGGGTCCAGTTGTGGTGAAACAGTTGTGGGTCGCGCTTGGTCAATCAGTAGCCAATCAGTCTTCGGCTACTACCCTGACTTTACTGCCAGGTTCGACCAACCCTCAAGTGCCCAAAGGAGCCGGATGCGCCCGATCTCGCGCCGAGGCGTTCTCTCGGGACTGACACTAGGCGTGGCCCTAGGTGTGACCGGCATTTCGCTGAGTGCGTGCAGTAGCGAAAAGACCGTGGTCAAAACGGCAGTTGATCAAGGAAGCCTCAATCAAGTCTTCGCCGCCGAAGCCTCACTTCTCGCGCTGGCCACCTCCAGCGGACTCACACGTGCAAGCAAGATTCACCAAGCGCACCTGAACGCACTCACCGCGGCGGGAGCACAACCCCCAACGCCCGATGCCACTGGTGCGCTCAAGCAACTAGCTCGTGGCCAGCGCAGACAAGCTGACCTTTGTTCATCCCTTGCCCTGAATGCTTCACCACGGGTTGCTCAACTCTTGGCTTCCATTGCGGCATCAAATGCAGCGCTGGCCGCCTTGGCAAGTAGTTCAGCATGAGTGTCATTGATGATTTGCAATCGGCCCTAGCAGGCGAACACGCTGCTGTTTACGGCTACGGCGTGATCGGCGGTCGACTCTCCGGTTCAAAGAAGGCCCAAGCGTTGGCTGGGCTCAATGAGCACCGAAGTACCAGGGACCAACTGTCGCGTCTGATCGTTAGCCGTGGCGCCGAACCCGTGCCAGCCGAGCCTTCTTATGTGGTCGATGTGTCCACCGGCAAACAAAGCCAGCTTGTGAGCACCGCAATCAAGATTGAAGATCGCCTGTGCGTTCGCTACGCCAATCTCGTGCTCAATACCGACCAGGGCGCGCGAACTTTGGCGATTCCGCAGTTGCAAGGCTGCGCTGTGCGCTCAGCTTTATGGAGTAAGACCGCTCAAGCTTTTCCGGGCTTGGTTGAGGCCACGCCTCAACCCTGAACCTCGCTGGCAATCTGCGCGGGAGCATCACTGATTGCCACTTCGCGGGATTGCCCCGAGGCACGATCGCGAATCTCCAACACACCGTTAGCTAAACCTTTGCCGATCACCACGATGGTGGGGATGCCGAGCAATTCGGCATCTTTGAATTTCACACCTGGTGATACTCGGCGACGGTCGTCAAAGAGCACCTCCACACCACGTGATTGAAGATCGGCGATCAAGGTTTCAGCAAAGTCGTAAATCTCATCTTCTTTTCCAGCCGCAACGACATGGACATCAGCAGGAGCGATGCTTCGTGGCCAACTCAGGCCGATCTCATCAAAGGTTTGTTCAGCTACAGCGGCCACCGCGCGGGATACGCCCACGCCATAGGAACCCATGGTGACCACTTGCTGCTTGCCCGACTCATTGAGGACCTTCAAGTCCAAAGCTTGCGCGTATTTGGTGCCCAGTTGGAAAATGTGGCCGATTTCGATGCCCCGAGCACTGACTAATTCACCATGGCCATCAGGAGCTTGATCTCCATCTCGGATGTGTACTGACTCCACCGTGCCATCGGCGTTGAAGTCACGGCCAGCGACCAAGTCATAGACGTGTTGACCAACACTGTTGGCACCGCTAATCCACGCCGAGCCATCGACTACGCGCGGATCAACTAAGTAACGAATTCCACTGGCACTGTTTTCACCGAGTACCTGCGGGCCGATGTAACCGCGGACCAAAGCTGGGTGCTTGGCGAAGTCTTCTTCGCCAAGGGGTTCAACGGTGGCAGGGAAAACAGATGCTTCCAAGCGGCGCACATCAATCTCACGATCACCGGGTACACCCACGACGAGAACATCGGTGGTCCCGTCCAAATTGGTGAGTTTGAAAACGACGTTCTTCAAGGTATCGGCTGCAGTCCAGGGCGCAGAATCACTGCGCGGGTACGAAGCATTCGAAAATGCAACAAGCTCGTCAATGGTTTCGCAGTTTGGAGTGTCCTCAACATGCGCCGCCGGGGTGTTGCTGGCATCAACCATGGCAGGAACCGGCGTAGTGACCGCTTCCACATTTGCCGCATAAAGTCCGTCGGTGCTTCGAACGAAGGTGTCCTCCCCCGACACGCACGGCGCGAGGAATTCCTCACTCAGACTTCCTCCCATGGCACCAGCCATGGCGCTGACGATCACATAGTTCAAACCCAAACGATCAAAGATGCGAATGTAAGCCTGTCGATGTTGTTCATAGGACGCCTGCAACCCGGCTTCATCCAGGTCAAAGGAATACGAGTCCTTCATGACGAATTCGCGACCGCGCAAAATGCCGGCCCGGGGGCGAGCTTCATCGCGGTACTTGGTCTGAATTTGATACAGGCTCACCGGAAGGTCTTTGTAACTGGAGTATTCGCTCTTGACTAGCAGAGTGAACATCTCTTCGTGCGTTGGGCCAAGTAGATAGTCGGCACCCTTGCGGTCTTGTAGGCGAAAGAGTGTTTGACCGTATTCATCCCAACGCCCCGTTGCTTCATAGGCATCTTTGGGAAGTAGGGCCGGAAAGTGAACCTCTTGCGCGCCGAAGGCATCCATTTCTTCACGAACAATGTTTTCCACTTTGCGAAAAACGCGCCAACCCAGCGGCAACCAGGTGAAGATGCCCGGCGCTACGCGACGGACATAGCCAGCCCGCACGAGCAGCGTGTGACTTGGCACCTCAGCATCTGCAGGATCTTCACGCAAGGTGCGCAAGAACAGCGTGGACATACGCAGAATCAAGGTTTCCTCCGGGCTCGGTGTGGCCTAAGCGTATCGGTCGCAGTAGGCAACCGGCTCAGAACAACACTGAGGCGAACGTGTCTGTATGCACAAAGCCGGCGGTTAGGTACGAGCGCCGAGCCGCGGTGTTGTAGTCGTTGACGTAGAGCGAAACCAAGGGAGCAAATTTTTCTCGTGCATAGGAGGCAACTGCGGCCATGCCAGGAGCCGAGATTGATTGCCCGCGAAAGCGCGGATCCACCCAGACCCCTTGGATCTGACAGGCCTGAGCCGAAGTTGCACCAATTTCGGCCTTAAAGATCACTTCCCCATTTTCGATACGCGCTAGAGCCTTGCCTGATCGAATGAGTTCAGCGATCCGCGCACGATAGACGGACAACGATTCCCCACGCGTGGGTTCAATGCCGACCTCTTCGGTAAACATCGCCACACAAGCCGGTAGCAAAATATCGAGTTCGTCTTCACGAACGACTCGCACTGCTGAATCAGCTGCAATTAATGGTTCGGCCGCCATGGTCATGACCGGTTGATTCATCCGCTCATCACGCGCCGGACCCCATGAGGGCGAAAGTAGGCGCCACAGTTCCGCCACGTGCTCGCGTGGTCCGACAATGGATGAGCATCGGCGACCAAACTTTCGGGAACGATCAGCAAAAGCAAACAGCGCAGCATCGGTTGCTTCAACGGGAACTAAATTTGCTCCGTTATAAAGGGCAGAAACCAAGGTTTGTCCTTCAAACCATCCCCAGATCTGACCGCCTAGTCGCCAACTTTGCATTGCAGAGGCGTGCACCCGGTGGGCAACAAAACAGTGCCGAACCGGATCGCGTTCAAGCAGGGAATTTAAGGCTGGTAAATCCGAGGCAGTCAGTTCTCGAAGAGCAAACGTTGTTCCCACATGCTCATCTGTGGTCATTATCGAACTTCAACGACCGGGCCGATGCCTTCAGGATCAACACCCATTTCCTCAGCCAAGCGAAGTGCCTCTTCAATGAGCGTTTCAACAATCTGGGCTTCAGGGACGGTCTTGATGACTTCACCACGAACGAAGATTTGGCCCTTGCCATTTCCCGATGCCACTCCAAGGTCAGCTTCGCGCGCCTCCCCTGGTCCATTGACCACGCAACCCATGACGGCAACACGAAGAGGAACAGTCAAGCCTTCCAAACCTGCAGTGACTTGTTCAGCCAAGGTGTACACGTCCACCTGCGCACGACCGCAGGAGGGACAGGAAACAATTTCAAGGCCGCGCTGGCGAAGTCCTAAAGATTCAAGGATCTGATTACCGACTTTGATTTCCTCAACCGGTGGCGCTGACAACGAAACGCGGATGGTGTCGCCGATTCCTTCAGCTAAGAGAGCACCAAAGGCCACAGCCGACTTGATCGTGCCTTGAAATGCGGGACCGGCTTCAGTTACACCTAGGTGCAGCGGGTAATCACATTGCTTGGCCAGCAGGCGATACGCCTGCACCATGACAACCGGATCGTTGTGCTTGACCGAAATCTTGATGTCTTGAAAACCATGCTCTTCAAAAAGTGAGCACTCCCACAGGGCGGACTCAACGAGCGCCTCAGGGGTTGCTTTGCCGTACTTTTCCAAAAGGCGCTTATCCAGCGAGCCAGCATTAACGCCGATCCGAATGGGGATTCCTGCATCGCCAGCAGCTTTGGCAATGTCTTTGACCTTGTCATCGAAGGCTTTGATGTTCCCTGGGTTAACGCGAACTCCAGCACAACCGGCATCAATAGCGGCGAAGACGTACTTGGGTTGAAAGTGAATGTCGGCAATGACGGGAATGCCTGACTTCTTAGCAATGGCCGGCAGGGCTTCGACATCATCTTGGCTGGGCACAGCAACGCGCACGATCTGACAGCCCGAGGCGGTCAGCTCGGCAATTTGTTGCAACGTTGAATTCACATCGGCCGTCAACGTAGTGGCCATGGACTGAACCGAAATGGGTGCATCCCCACCAATGAGCACAGGGTGTGTGGGGTGATTAAGCAATAACTGCCGTGACTTGCGACGCGGTGCCAAGGCAACCGGGGGCGCCGTTGGAATTCCGAGGTTCACCGATGTCATATCTTCAGTATTCCCTACTTGGTGGCATTTGCACTCATTAGCCGTTACTGACCAAAGGTAATGGGCTTAAACAAATCAGCCCACACCAATAGCGCGCCCATCACGATCAAGATCAGAGAGATCCCATAGGCCAGCGGCAGGGCCTTTGCCACGTCCACCGGTCCAGGATCTGGTTTGCCACGCATCTGAGCCCACGACCGCTTGATCCCTTCCCAAATCGCCCCAATGGCATAGCCACCATCAAGGGGTAGCAGCGGAATGAGGTTAAACAAGAAGAGGAAGAGATTCAGGCCAGCGAGCAGGCCAAGAATCTGCAAGATCTTCAATTGCACATCTACCCCTTGGGCGGCAACCACCTCACCGCTGATCCGCCCGACTCCTACCACGCCCACTAAACCGTTGGGATCGCGTGGTGCACCACCAAAAACGGTTTTGCCCAGTTGGACCATCTTCACCGGCAGCGTGATGATTGCATGAGTTGCCTGCTTTGTGATGTCCCACATTTGCGTAGGCACGGCAATAAAGCCTTGTCGAACTAACTCCTCAGCAGGCGATAACCCGAGATAAGTGCTTTGCGTTATACCGATCAATTCACCTTTGTCATTGAATTGTGGCCGCGGTGCCTTTACCAAGGTGGCGTTTAGAGTCAAAGATTTCCCCGTGCGATCAACGACAAAGGTCACATCGTTGGACTTACTTGCTCGGATTTGATCACGCAAGCTTTCCCAATTTGTTGTCGCTACCCCATTGAAGGAAACGATCCGATCGCCGACCTTCAAACCCGAAGCAACAGCCGGCGAGGGGGTGGACTTGCAATTAGTCAAAGGCTCTTCAGCGCGCAAGGATTTTTCAGTCGGGATACAGGGAGCCACGTAACCGACCACATTGCTCGGTACTGGTGTTCCAATGACCATCAGAGCAATGGTGAACAAAATTGCCGAGATGATCAGGTTCATGGTTGGTCCGCCCAGCATCACCACCAACTTGCGATGAACCGGGAGTTTGTAAAAGACCCGATCGCCATCGCCGGGTTCAATTTCTTCGGCAGCAGAGCGGCGAGCATCTTCAACAAGCGACCCAATGCGACCAGTAGTCATTGAGCGCAACTGTTCGGGCTGATTGGGATCTGTTGGTGGCAGCATGCCGATCATGCGGATGTAGCCACCCAGTGGAATTGCCTTAATTCCGTATTCGGTTTCGCCGCGCATTCTCGAAGCAATCGTGGGGCCAAAACCGACCATGTATTGCGTGACCTTGACGCCAAATTTCTTTGCTGGCACGAGGTGGCCAACTTCATGCAACGCAATCGACAGCGAGATACCGATCAACATGATCAGCCAACCCAAAATATTCAAGGCTGAATTCATGACAACGCCCCCACCGATTTGCTTGCCTGTTCACGAGCCCAGGTTTCAGCGTTTAAGACATCATCAAGGCTGACCGAGCTTGCATCGGATGTCGGCGCATCGCCAAGCACCTGCGCAACCGTGTCCACAATGCCAAGGAACGGCAAGCTCCCATGTAGAAATGCTTCAACGCAGACTTCATTGGCGGCGTTAAAAATTGCTGGCGCAATCCCGCCGGCTTGCCCGGCTTGCCGAGCCAGCGCAACGGCTGGAAAGGCACTGTCATCGAGCGGGCGAAAATCCCAGGAGACCGGTTTAGTCCAATCATTTGCTGGCGAAGCATCGGCTACGCGATGTGGCCAGGCAAGGCCCATTGAAATGGGTAGGCGCATATCGGGCGGTGAGACCTGAGCCATCGTTGACCCATCAAAGAATTCGACCATGGAGTGCACGATGGACTGCGGATGCACCACAACGTCAATGCGATCAAGCTCAATGTCAAAAAGTAGGTGCGCCTCAATAACCTCAAGGCCCTTATTCATCAACGTTGCAGAATTAATAGTCACGACCGGGCCCATAGTCCACGTTGGGTGTTGTAAGGCTTGTTCTGGAGTCACGTTTGCCAATTCTGCGCGTGAGATACCGAGGAAGGGTCCACCACTAGCTGTGACGATCAGCCGCTTAACTTCGCTAGCTCGTCCAGCACGTAAACATTGCGCAAGAGCTGAGTGTTCAGAATCCACTGGAACTAATTGATCAGGCCCGGCGATGGCCTTGACTAATGGACCGCCAACGATCAACGACTCCTTATTTGCAAGTGCCACCACACTGCCAGCATTTAGGGCCGCAAGGGTTGGGCGCAATCCGATCGAGCCGGTGATCGCATTCAGGACCACATCACAGGTCAAACTGGCAACTTCGATGACACCTTCAGCTCCCACGACCACTCGTGGCGCTGACTTGCCCGGCGCCACTGATGCAAAGGCTTCCAAGAATTCATCAACTGAGGTGGCGTTGGCCAGTGCGACAACCTCAGCACCGGTGGCGCCAGCTTGCTCGGCCAAGGCTTTGAGATCGGACCCACCTGCTGCCAAGCCCACGACCGCGAATTCATCCCGATTGCGCGCGATGACATCAAGGGCCTGGGTCCCAATTGACCCAGTACTTCCAAGAATCACGACGGTGCGCACGACTTCAGCCTAATCTTGTAGGCATGAGTCTGCCTAATCTGCCTGAGTCTTTTGCCTCCGATATTGCCCAGGAGCGTGCCTTGATCACTGCGATCCCAGGGCCGAAGTCCGATGCGCTCATGAAACGGCGCACCGAAGCGGTGGCTCGCGGAGTGGGAACCACATTGCCGGTGTTTATTGAACGAGCCGGCGGAGCGATTTTGGTTGACGTGGATGGCAACCAACTCATTGACCTTGGATCGGGAATCGCGGTCACGTCAGTGGGTAATGCCAATGCTGAAGTGGTGAAGAAAGTTCAGGACCAAGTTGCCCTGTTTACTCACACCTGCTTCATGGTCACGCCCTACGCAGGTTACGTCGAAGTGTGCGAAGCATTGAATCGGCTAACCCCAGGTGAGCACCATAAACGCTCTGCATTGTTTAACTCCGGTGCCGAAGCCGTGGAAAACGCGGTCAAGATCGCGCGTGCTTACACCAAACGCCAAGCCGTCGTCGTGGTTGAGCATGCCTACCACGGTCGCACCAATCTGACGATGGCCATGACAGCCAAGGACATGCCGTACAAACACGGCTTCGGTCCGTTTGCCTCTGACATTTATCGCGTTCCCACCTCATACCCACTGCACGATGGACTCTCCGGCGATGAAGCTGCACGTCAGGCCATCACCAAGATCGTCAAAGAAGTAGGCGCAGACCAAGTCGCCGCTGTGGTGATTGAACCCATTCAAGGTGAAGGTGGCTTTATCGTTCCAGCCGCCGGATTCCTTCCTGCGCTCTCGAGCTTTTGCACCGAAAACGGCATCGTTTTTGTCGCCGATGAGATTCAAACCGGGTTTGCTCGTACCGGTGCGTGGTTTGCCTGTGATCATGAAGGCGTGATCCCGGATGTGATCACCACCGCCAAAGGCATCGCCGGTGGATTGCCACTTGCCGCGGTAACTGGTCGGGCCGAGATCATGGATGCGGCGCACGTCGGCGGACTTGGTGGAACCTACGGCGGTAATCCAGTGGCATGTGCTGCTGCGATTGGTTCGATTCAAGCGATGGAATCAGGAAACTTGGTCACGCGCGCGGCCGCTATTGAGCAGGTGATGAGAGCACGGCTGGAGCAGATTCAGGCGAAGGTGCCGGCGATCGCTGATATTCGTGGCCGTGGCGCGATGATCGCGGTGGAAATTGTTAAGCCAGGAACTCTTGAACCAGATGATGCACTGACGGCCGCTGTTGCCAAGGCCTGTCACGGACAAGGGGTGGTCGTATTAACCGCTGGCACCTACTCGAATGTGCTGCGCTTCTTACCACCGCTGGTGATCTCTGAAGAACTACTCAACGAAGCTTTGGACATTATTGATGCGGCCTTTGTTGACTTGAGTTAGTCCTGTTCGCGCATGCCCCACGGCGATCCGTACTCGACCAGTTTGTCCAAGAATGGTTGTGCGGGGAAAGCTTCTGGACCCAGCACACCAACACCGGTCCACGTACCTTCGTGCAACAGCTCGAGAGCAATGATGGGATTAATGGCGGTTTGCCACACGACGGCCTGGTCGCCGTATTCGCTCATCGACCATTCGTTGTCTACGACGTGGTAGTAGTACGTCGAGCGGGGTTGGCCATCCTTGCCCGTGCCACGCACCCACAGTCCCGCACAGGTCTTGCCGCTCATCTTGTCCCCCAGCGTTGCGGGGTCAGGCAAACAAGCGGCCACAACATCGCGCGGGCTGACCGACTGCCCCTTGACCATGACCGGCGTGGTGCTGTCCAGGCCCAGCTTGTGCAGCGTGCGCAGGACATCAATGAACTCATTGCCCAGGCCGTATTTAAAGGTCACGCGCTTGGCGTCGACCCAGCGAGGAATCAGCAGCACTTCCTCGTGCTCCACATTGACGCACTCCACCGGTCCGATTCCTTCAGGGAAATCAAAGACTTCAGGTTCAGAGAACGGCTCAGTGGTAAACCACCCGCGATCTTTTTCAAAAATCACCGGAGGGTTGAGACATTCCTCAATGGTGGTCCAAATCGAAAATGAGGGAGCGAAGTCATAACCGGCCACCACGAGGTTAGATCCATCGCGTACACCGGCTTCGTCGATTTCGCTGAAGTGCTCATCGGCCGCATAGCGCGCGAACACATCGGCCAACCCTGGCTCAATGCCGATGCCGACCAATGCCAAACGTTCTGAGTCAACCCAGTGTTGTTCTTGAGCAAATTGCTCATCGCCGAGTTTGAGTCCCACCTGCGAATATGGGTCCGTGGGATGCGGTTTAGACAAGGACATCGCCATGTCGAGGTAGTCCGCACCGCCAGCGATTGCGCCTTCAAAGATCGGCATCACAAATCGCGGGTCCACGGCATTGAATACATGGGTGATGTTGTGCTCTCGCACAAGGGCGGCCACTGACGCCGCGTCGGAAGCATCGACTTGAGCTGCGATCAACCGTTTGTCACTAGGAAAACGCCCCACCGTGTGCTCAGCACGGGCCAAGTCGTAGTCGGCCACGACCATCAGCTCAAAAAAATCGCGACGCGTAGCAATACCCACAGCCGCTGAACCCACACCGCCTGAACCCAAGGTCAAAATCCTCATATCCTCACTCTAGCGGGCAAAACAGGACGTGAAGCAGGGAAGAAAGTGCCTTGGAATGGGCACAAAATCGTTAAAAATGCGCTTGTCGGGAGTAGCGTGCGAAGAGTCAAGCCCCGCGTAAGCAAAGGATGTGCCATGACAGCAACACAGGCCCCTCAAGACTTTGACGTTTTAGAAAAGGGACTCAAGCCCAACGCGCTTGGATTGCTTTCAAGCGTCGTGGTCGCCCTCGCTTCCGTAGCACCGGCGTACAGCCTGGCTGCCACTATCGGATTCATCGTGATCGCCGTGGGGCTACAAGCTCCCGTGATCATGATCCTGGCTTTCATCCCGATGATTTGTGTGGCTATTGGATACAAGGAACTCAACGAAGCCGAACCAGACTCGGGAACCATCTTTGTCTGGGCAACACGAACCTTCGGCCCGCGTACGGGCTGGATGGGTGGCTGGGGTGTTATCACCGCCGACGTTGTGGTGATGGCCAACCTTGCTGCGATCGCAGGAACCTACTTTTTCTTGCTGTTTAACGCAGACGGTATTGCCGCCACGCTGTTTTGGCCCACCGTCGTAGGAGTGGCCTGGATCGTGATCATGACGATCATTAGCTACGTCGGCATTGAAGTCTCGGCACGATTGCAATACGCACTCTTGGGCATTGAGCTGGTGGCCTTGGCCTTGTTCTCCATCATTGCCCTGGTTCGCATCTACACCAACAACGCAATCGCCGGAACTTCGCTTCAGCCGCGCTGGTCGTGGTTCAACCCATTCCAAATTAACAGCTTCGACTCTTTAGCCTCTGCCGTTCTCTTGGCTGTCTTCATCTACTGGGGCTTTGACACTGCCCTGTCGGTCAACGAAGAGACCAAGGACCCACGCAAGACTCCCGGTAAAGCAGGTGTGATCGCAGTCTTCGTCCTGTTGGGCACCTACGTCCTGGTCACCGTGGCTTCGCAGGCAATCGCGGGCATCTCTGATCAAGGCATCGGCTTGGGCAATGCAGACAACGCTACGGACGTCTTTGCTGTCCTGGCTCGCGCTGTGTTTGGGGATTCCACGTTCGGCAATATCGGTGTTCACATCTTGATCCTCATGGTGCTGAGCTCTGCTGCCGCATCCACATTGACCACGATCTTGCCGACCGCTCGTACCGTGTTCTCCATGGGCTTCCACCAGGCTGTGCCCAAGAAGTTTGCGGGCATCTCCAAGTACATGACTCCCACGTGGGCCACGATCGGCATGGGTCTGGTTTCGATTATTTTCTACGTCGGACTCACTTGGTTCAACGGCAACGTCTTAGCCGACACGATCGCATCCATCGGTTTGCTGATCGCGTTCTACTTCGGAATGGTTGGATTTACCTGCCCGGTCTTCTACCGACACTCCGTCTTTAAGTCACCACGCAATTTCGTTCAACGCGGTGTACTGCCACTGCTCGGCGGACTGATTTTGCTGGCAGCTTTCTTGCAGGCCCTGCACAACTACTGGCAAGTCGGACCCGATGCGGACTCCACCACATTTTGGACCGTGCCTGGCCTGGGTTGGGAAATCGGCGGTATCGCCATGACCGGCCTTGGAGCACTCTTGCTGGGTGTGGTCCTGATGATCATCACCTGGATCGCCATGCCGAAGTTCTTCCGTGGCGAAACGTTGCCGAAGCGCTCAGGTGAAGAGCTTGAAAGCTTCCTGCTTGCCACCGAAAAGGAAGAAATAGTTTAGCAGTAACTATTCGCCTGGGATCCGGTCCGCCAACAGTGGTTGGGCCGGATCCCATTGCGTTCCATCACGTTGATCCTTGCGGCGGCGAGCAATCGCGCTGATCGCTTCGAGCACGACGCGGTTTCCCAACGCAGCAGTGATGTCGGCGTGGTCGTAGGGCGGACT
>Ga0114958_10000562_pt1 | contig 31802 bp, 25 predicted proteins | sample C_130208_EF_Meta_FD_89577 | JGI IMG/M metagenome (GOLD analysis project Ga0114958, IMG submission 89577) | Freshwater microbial communities from Lake Croche, Canada to study carbon cycling - C_130208_EF_MetaG | ecosystem: Environmental > Aquatic > Freshwater > Lake | place: Lake Croche, Canada... | reverse complement strand
TGATGGTTCCATGAATTGTAATCAAGGAAAGATAAGTTTCATTTGACATAACTCCGCCTGGAGCCATTTTTTCGCCTAAGAAAAAACTAAATATTTTGAATGACTGTTCTGGCCATGCTAGTTGCATTCTAAAAAGTAATGACATACCAACACCAATTACACCCATAACGATACCAGTAATTAAATACTGTTTAGCAATCATTTTGTGATCTATACTAAAAATATATTTAGTAATGAAAGTGTCTTTATGGTGGTGTTCGTGTTCGTCGTGACCTTGATTATGGCCTAGAGCTTCTGCTGACATATTAGATAAACTTTAAATTTTGTAAATTATTTCATTTCTGCTTGTGCAACAACTGTTGTGTCCTTTCCTTTTGTGGCACTTGTGTCTTTAGATTGAGATGCTGATTCTGTTGATTTTGCTTCGGCAGCAGCATTTTTCACTGCCAAAACAATCGTTTTAGCAGCATTTTCTTTTAACCATAGTTTATAATCTTCTGGAGTATCTACTACTATTTTCATTTGCATGTTATAATGAGAAGCACCGCAGATTTTATTACACAATAATAAAAAATCGAAAGTATAAGGATCAAGTGCTGCTTCACCATTGGCAACAAGATCAACACTTTTCTTAGCTCTTATTTCATTAATATCAGACACTTTTTGGAGCATTGCTGGTTTTTCTCTCATCTCAGCAGTAGTTACTGATGGAATGAATGAAAATTGGGTAACCATTCCAGGAACACAATTCATTTGAGCTCTAAAATGCGGCATGTATGCTGAATGCAAAACATCTTGAGAACGCATTTTAAAGATAATTCTCTTTCCTTTTGGAATGTGAAGTTCGGTTGAGTTAAAATCATCTTGGGCATTTGGATCAGATAAATCAACTCCAAGATTATTTACACCTTCAATATAACGAACATTTGCTTTTCCTAATACACCATCTGAACCAGAATAACGAGCTTCCCATTTGAATTGTTGTGCATAAAGTTCGATAACAATTGCATCCTTTTCATCTTCTTGGTTAACAAACATAATATTTGTCCAGGCATACAAACCATATAATATAAGTCCTGCTAAAACTATGGCAGGAATAATACTCCAAATAAATTCTAATTTGTTATTATCTGCAAAATAAAGGGCTTTTTGACCTTGTTTTCCTCTGTATTTGAAGGCGAAATAATGTAATAATGCTTGTGTAATTGTTTGTACAACAAGTATTAAAACCATACTAATCATCATAAGATTATCAACTTCTACACCGTGTTCTGACGCTGAGTCACCTATTAAAGGGAATTTACTATAATTTAAAAGACAATATATTGTAGTTAGATATATGAAACCAAGAAAGGCAAACATCAAGTAACCATTCCATTTATTGTCTTTGTCAGTTGCAACAGGACTATTGTCAACTACAACTCCAACTTGCGTTAAGTGGAAAATTTTAGTTAACTGACACACGGCAACTGCCAATAAAACTACAACTATAAGTACCAAAAGAGTTGTCATTTGTAATTTACTTTAAAATATTAATAATGAAAATTTTTACTTTCTTCGATGAAAGGGTTTCGTTTTGGAACTAATGGTGCTTTTGTTAAGGCACTAAAGACTACATAAATAAATAATCCGAAGAAGAAAAGAACTGATGAAATCTCAGAAACTCCAATAAACCAATGATCGCCTACCGTTGCTGGCATAATCATATTGAAGAAATCAATATAATGTCCGAAAAGAATAATAATTCCAGCCATTACTATAATCCAATAAACACGTTTGAAATCTGTATTGATTAATAGCAAAATAGGAAACACAAAATTCATGGCAACAGCGCCCCAAAAAGTTATACCGTAATTATTAATTCTTGTAACAAAATAAGTTACCTCCTCAGGTATATTTGCATACCAAATCAACATGAATTGAGAAAACCATAAATAGGTCCAAAATACACTAATACCGAACATAAATTTCGACAAATCATGGATATGGCTAGAATTTACATTTTCTAAATATCCTTTTGATTTTAAATATATAGTTACTAATTGAATAGTGGTAATTCCACTAACAAAGAAACTTGCAAACACATACCATCCAAAAAGAGTACTGAACCAATGAGGGTCTACTGACATAATCCAGTCCCATGACATTATAGATTCAGAAACAATAAAGAATACTAAAAATGCAGCTGACATTTTAAAATTCTTTTTGTAAAAAGTATTGTCTGTTGAATCGTCTTGAGCCAAGCAATTTTTTCTCGAATAATACCTGTATAAATTCCATACTGTTATAAACAAAGTTGCTCTAATAATCCAAAACGGAAAATTTAAATAGCCTGATTTTCCTTTTATAATTTCATCGGTAGCTCTTATTTTTTCATCCATCCAAATGAATAAATGATTAAAATGGAAACCTGAGGCTAATAAGAGTAAAAAGAAAATTATTGAACCTGGCAATAGATAAGAGGTAATGCCTTGCATTACTCTAAACAATACTGGAGACCAACCTGCTTGTGCCACTTGTTGAATTGCATAGAATGCTAAAGCTCCCATAGCTATCAACATAAAGAAAATACAAGCTACATATAAAGCAGCCCAAGGTTTATTTTGTAATTGATGAAAAACATGTTCCACATGTTCTTTATGTTCAGCTTCAGATTTAGCATCATGTTTTTCAACATCGTGATTATCATGTGCTTTTGCATGCCCGTGACTTTCAGATGCAAGTAGTGTTTCTACGTCTTGAATAGTTTTTGGTGCGGTAAAAAAACCGATACCGATTCCTAAAACTCCTAAAAGCATTAAGACGAAAGAAAAAGTTTTTAATTTACTTGAAAAGGTATACATATCTATAACAATCAGTTTATTCTACAATTATAATTTGCTCTTAAGTTCCATCACATAAGCAGCGACCATCCAACGTTCTTTTTGATTCAATAGATTGGCATAAGATCCCATTGAGTTTAAACCATAAGTTTGAACATGGTAAATACTACCAATTGAAATTTGTCTATCTGCATAACTTGGTACCCCTAATATTTTTTCTTGTGTAACTAATTTTCCTTTTCCATTTCCTGCAGTTCCATGGCAAATAGCACAATAAATCACAAATAATTCCTCAGCTTTTTTTAAATCAACTTCGGTAGAGTCGAGTTGCGAATTAACAACTGTTTTTGAAAAATTGTATCCCTCTGTGGTGTTCGGAATTTCATAAGGCACAAAACCTCTTTTAATTGATCCAACTGGTGGAAGTTGGCCTTCTTTTCCTTTTAATCCTGTAGGCGAATTGAAAGCATCAGATTCTGAATAGGTTTCATAAGCCACAGATTCATACATGTTTGGCATATATTGATAGTTTGGTTTCAAATTATCTTTACAAGATGAAAGGGAAACCATGATACCTGCTACTATTGCTATTTTAAGTAAACTTTTCATATCTAATATTAATGCTTATCAATTACTTTAACTTCTACTGCACCGGTTCCTTGAAAAAATTTCACCAATTCAGTTTCATTATCATGAACAGCAACTTCCATTAAGAAGTGATCATCTGTTGTTCTTACATCTGGATTTTCAGCTTGTTTGAAAGGCCACAATCTACTTCTCATGTAAAAAGTGATTACCATTAAGTGAGCCGCAAAAAATACGGTCATTTCAAACATTACTGGAACGAAAGCCGGCATATTTTGATAATAAGCAAAACTTGGTTTTCCACCAATATCTTGCGGCCAATCTTGTATCATGATATAATTCATCATTGTCGTAGCTACTGACAACCCAATACATCCATAAATGAAAGCACAAATGGCTAATCGTGTTGGTGCAATTCCCATAGCCTTATCCAATCCGTGAACAGGAAAAGGGGTAAAAACTTCTTCAATATGATGATGAGCTGCTCTAGTTTTGTGAACTGCATCCATTAATATGTCATCATCATTGTATATAGCGTGTATTACTTTATTACTACTCATAGCAATTATTAATGTTTATCTGAATGATTATGCCCTTCTAATTCTCTTTGTCTCTTATAATTTTCTCCCGATGATTTCAAGATTGTTTTCACCTCTGCCTGAGCTATCACTGGGAAAGTTCTAGCATATAGTAAGAACAATACAAAAAAGAAACCTATAGTACCAGTAAAAATTCCAATATCTACGAAAGTTGGAGAAAACATTGTCCAAGATGATGGCAGGTAATCTCTATGTAGTGAAGTTACAATAATTACAAAACGCTCAAACCACATACCAATATTTACCACAATAGATATAATGAAAGAAAACATAATACTTGTTCTTAGTTTCTTAAACCACATGAACTGTGGAGAAAATACGTTACAAGTCATCATCGACCAGTACGCCCACCAGTAAGGACCCGTTGCTCTGTTCAGGAAAGCATATTGTTCGTATTCTACTCCTGAATACCAAGCTACAAATAACTCAGTAATATAGGCAACACCAACTATAGAACCCGTAATCATGATTACAATATTCATTAATTCAATGTGTTGTATGGTTATATATGCTTCAAGATTGGATACTTTTCTCATGATGATAAGTAAAGTATTTACCATTGCGAATCCTGAGAATACCGCTCCAGCAACAAAGTAGGGCGGGAAAATGGTAGTATGCCAACCAGGTATTACCGAAGTAGCAAAGTCAAAGGATACAATAGTGTGAACAGAAAGTACAAGTGGTGTAGCCAAACCAGCAAGAACTAAAGATACTTCTTCAAAACGCTGCCAATCTTTGGCTCTTCCGCTCCAACCAAAAGATAGTATGGAGTAAATTTTCTTATTAAAAGGAGTTACTGCTCTATCCCTAAGCATCGCAAAATCAGGCAACAATCCTGTCCACCAGAAAACTAATGAAACTGAAAGGTAAGTAGAAATTGCAAATACGTCCCAAAGTAGTGGTGAATTAAAGTTAACCCATAAAGAACCAAATTGATTTGGAATAGGTAAAACCCAATATGCTAACCATGGGCGACCCATGTGAATTATAGGAAACAAACCCGCTTGAATTACTGAGAAAATAGTCATTGCTTCTGCAGAACGGTTAATTGCCATTCTCCAACGTTGACGGAACAACAACAATACCGCAGAAATAAGAGTTCCAGCGTGTCCGATACCTACCCACCAAACAAAATTGGTAATATCCCAAGCCCAACCTACTGTTTTATTTAACCCCCAAGTTCCAATGCCTGTAGAAATGGTATATGTAATACAACCTATTCCCCAAAGGAAAGCGGCTAATGCGATAGAAAATACAGTCCACCACTGTTTATTGGCTCTTCCTTCTACTGGAGCAGCTACATCTACAGTTACATCGTGATATGATTTATCACCTATAACTAAGGGTTTTCTAATGGGTGCTTCGTAATGAGACGACATATTATGATTTTAGATTTATGATTTTATATTTACGATTTTAAAAAAAGGCAAATTCAATCAATATTTTACTTTACAATTATTTTTAGGTTATATAATTTCTGACTTCCGTCTTCCATTTTCCAACTTGTTTTCTTAAATATTTCTTACTTTAACTTGGTAAACCACATTTGGTTTAGTTCCCACACTTTCTAACAAGTGATAAGCTCTTTTATCTTCAACTAGTTTAGTGATTTTGTCAGCCTTATTATTGATATCTCCAAAAACCATTGCACCTGTTGAACAGGCTGAAGAACAAGCTGTTTCGAATTCGTCAACGTTAACTTCTCTTCCTTCACGTTTTGCAGTTAAAATAGTATATTGTGTTCTCTGAATACACATTGAACATTTTTCCATTACTCCACGAGAACGAACGTTAACATCTGGATTAATAACCATACGCCCTAAATCATCATTCATATGGAAATCAAATTCATCGTTGTTGTTATACAAGAACCAGTTGAAACGACGTACTTTATAAGGACAGTTATTGGCACAATAACGAGTACCAACACAACGGTTATAAGCCATTTGGTTTTGTCCTTGACGACCGTGAGAAGTTGCTGCCACTGGACAAACTGTTTCACATGGAGCGTGGTTACAATGTTGACACATTACTGGTTGGAAAACCACTTGTGGATTATCAGCAGGTTTTTCCATTTCTCCAAAACCACCAAGTGAACCTTCTTTACCAAATAATCCGCTGAATTCTTCTTTTTTCTTATTATCTCCAGCAAAAGTATCTTCAGAAGAATAATACCTATCGATACGCAACCAGTGCATATCACGACTTCTTCTAATTTCAGATTTTCCAACTACTGGAACATTATTTTCTGCATGACAAGCTATAACACAAGCACCACAACCCGTACAAGCATTTAAATCAATTGAAAGATTAAAATGATGTCCCACAGAACGATCAAAAGATTCCCATAAATCAACTTTTGTTGCTTCTACTTCCTTATGATCTAATGAAACCATTGGAACTGGATTCCAAACTTGTGGTTCATTATATTTAGAAGAAAATACTGTTAATGTAGTTTCTTTGATAATATCACCTCTACCCATTAAGGTTTTTTGTGATTGAACACAAGCGAACTCATGTTCACCATCTGCCTTTGTAATGGTAGCAGATTGTACATCATTAAAATTACTATAGAATGAATAAGCATTAACGCCTACTTGCATTTCTTCTTTTAAAGCAGCTTTTTTACCATAACCTAAAGCCAAACCTAAAGTCCCAACAGCTTGCCCAGGCTGAACAATAACAGGAACTAGCATTTTAACGCCATTTACAGTAAGAGTAACATTACTACCGTTAAGACCTCCATTAGCAACTATTTTATTTTCTAGTTGAAGTCTTTCAGCATCTGCTTTAGAAATTGTTACATAATTATCCCAAGAAACTCTTGTGATTGGATCTGGAAATTCTTGTAACCAAGGATTGTTTGCCTGCTGACCGTCACCTAAACCAGTTTTGGTATACAACACTAATTCAAATCCGTTTGCAGGTTTTGAAGAAGCTAAAGCATTAGCCGCAGCTGAAAAATCAGCAGCACCACTTGTTGTAGCAGAAGCAACTCCAACAGCGATACCATCGTGTACAGTTTTGTTCCAAGTAGTACCATTAGTGTAGCTAACAGCATTTGCTTTTATATAATCATAATAAGAAACTGCATTACCATTCCATGATAATAACCCTTCTTGAAATTGTTTTGAACTAAATAAAGGACGAATTGTTGGTTGAGTTAGAGAATAAGTGCCTTTCGTCAACATCAAATCATTCCAAGATTCTAAATAATGAGGCGCAGGAATTGCGATAGAAGTAATAGAAGCCGTTTCATCTTCTTTTAAAGAAAATGCTACAGATAATTTAACTTTTTTTAATCCACTTAAAAATTTAACAGAATCAGCTAAAGTATAAACTGGATTCACGCCACTCATAATTAGAGTATGAACACTTCCAGCATTCATATCAGCTACTAATTGAGCCACTTTTTCGTTTGACCCTTTTCTGATTTGACGAGTTCCAACTGTTGAAAAAGCCTCACTACTCAAAGCTTGATTAATTGCTAAAACTAGTAATTGTGCATTTTTATCTTGAATCCCAGAAACTAAAAGACCTTTCGTTCCAGATGCTTTTAACTGTTGAGCAGCTTTTACAACAACCTCCTCGTTGGCTAATTTTCCAATAGCAACTGATGAACCAGTTACAATACTATATATTTTTACTAGTGCTAATTTTTGATTAACAACAGTCATAGGTACTCTTTTATCAGCAGCAGCTCCAGACAAAGTCATGTTAGCTTCAAACTGAAAATGTTTCGACATTTTTCCCACTTGAGGAATTCTACCTTGAGCGTAACCGCTATCAAATCCTCCACCTTGCCAATCGCCTAAGAAATCAGCACCAATTGAAACTATTGTATTTGCTTTTGAAAAATCATAATCAACTAAAGCTCTTTCACCATAAACTGTTTCGAATGCATCTAAGGCAGCCGACTCAGAAACAGCATCATAAATGACATGCTTTGCTGTTGGATTTTTGGCAATAAATTCAGCAATCAATTTTTCAGTAGATGGACTTGCTAAGGTATTGGTTAATAAAACAACTTGACCACCTTTTGCTTTTGCATCTGCTAAACTTGCTTTAATTTTTAAATCAGCTTCTTGCCAGTTTGCCTCTTTTTGAGCCAATTTCGTTCTTTTCAAACGCATGCTATCATATAAAGATAATACTGATGCATGAACTCTTGCATTAGCTGCAAACTTAGCTCCAGCAATGGTATTATTTTCAATTTTAATCGGACGACCTTCACGAGTTTTTACTAATAAGTTAGCAAAATCAAAACCATCAAACATAGAAGTTGCATAATAATCTGCCACTCCAGGAATAATTTGTTCTGGCTGTAAAACGTAAGGTATTGATTTGTGCACTGGCCCTTCACATGCTGCTAATGTAGCTGCAGCCGTACTGAATCCAACGTATTTCAAGAAATCACGACGAGTAGTTGAGGAAGAAGATAGTGAATCTTTGTCTGATAAAAACTCATCTGTTGGAATGGCTTCCACAAATTCATTATTTCTAAGCGCCTCAACAATAGAACTATTTTCGTTTAGTTCCTCAACACTTTTCCAGTATTTTTTGTTCGATGACATCGTATATAAATATTAGCTTCTTAATAATTTTATTAGTAGTGACACTTCCCACATTCTAAACCTCCCATTTGTGCGGCAGTCAATTTATCTACCCCATATTTTTTTGAAAGTTCATCGTGAATTTTTGTGTAGTAAGCATTACCTTCCATTTTAACATCGGTTTCTCGGTGACATTTTATACACCAACCCATAGTTAACGGAGCGAATTGTTTTTGGATTTCGTAGGTTTGAACTGGACCGTGACATTTTTGACATTCAATACCTGCGACTGTTACGTGTTGAGAGTGATTAAAATAGACAAAATCAGGAAGATTGTGAATTCTAACCCACTTAACTGGCTGCGTTTTACCTGTATATTTTTGATTGTCTTTATCCCATCCAACTGCATTATATAATTTTTGGATTTCCGCATCGTAGAAAGCTTTTGAATATTCTGGTGTTGCAGTTGTATCTGATACCTCAGCGATTTGTTTATGACAATTCATACATACATTCAAGGATGGAATACCTGCATGCTTGCTTACCCTTGCCGAAGAGTGACAGTATTTACAGTTTATACCATTACTTCCAGCATGAATTCTGTGGGAATAATGTATGGGTTGAATTGGTTGATAATCTTGATCAATACCTATTTGCATTAAAAAACCATATACAAAATAACCGCTAGACAGTAATAAGAAAATAGATGTTAATAACACTAAAAATTGATTTTTTGCAAAAGCCTTCCATAGTGGAGTTCTAACTTGTTTTGGAGCAACTTCTATACCGTTTACTTTAGCTACTTTGGTTAATACATTGTTCACAAAAAACAACATAATAACTAACATTAACATCACTAAAGACAAAGCTCCTAAGACAAAATTGTTTGAAATTCCACTTTCGCTGCCTTTGGCTCCTGGGGGAGCAACAGAGGTAACTAAACCTGTTGGAGCAACTGCTTTAGGTTCGTCTGTGTAAGCTAAAATATTATCAATATCTTGTTTAGAAAGATTTGGAAAAGCAGTCATTACCGTAGGTTTATACTCCTCCCAAAGTTTTACAGCATCAGGATCGCCTGATTTTATCACGGCAGAACTATTAGCAATCCAAGGATAAAACCAATCTCTCGCATGACGACCCGTTACACCTCTTAAGGCTGGACCAGTCATTTTCTTGTCTAAATTATGACAAGCTGCACAATTGACATTGAACAATGCTTTACCTGCCACAGCATCTCCTCCACCAGTTGCAGTAGCAGCTGGAGCAGCAGTTGTAGTTGCAGGCATAGCCGCAGTAGCAGCTGGAGTAGCATTTTGAGATAATGAAGATAAGGAGAATGTAAGCATTAACGCTAAACTGAACACTATTTTCCTTGAAATCGAATTATGGTTACCCACTTTTTTCATATAATATAATGATTATCGACTAATGTTGGCTTGATTTTTTCTGAGTGAAATTCAGTAAAAAATCATCACTTTATTAAAAACTGGCACAAAAATACGACTTAAGAACTATTCTCAAAACCCTAAATCTAGGTTAAATATCAATTTATATTAATTCTAAATAACAAATACTTTTTTGTTTAATTTATTAAATTTTACATTTGTATAAAAATCAAATCTTTATGACAATTTCCCCTAGAATGAAACTCTTTTTTTCAGTAATTACCGTTCTATTTTTAAATCAAAAAAGCTTTTCTCAAGACGGAAAAGTAAATGTTAGTCAAGACCCAAAGTTTGAACAGTTATTAAATGAAAAAAGAAAAATTAATAGTTCTATTACTATAAATGATAGGTACAAAATTCAAATCTTTAATGGTGATTCAGATAGTTCCAAAAAAACATTATTGGATTTTAAGAGAGAAAACAAGTATATGGATGCTACTATTGTTTTTAGCACTCCTTTATATAAAGTTTGGGTGGGAAATTTCAAAACTAGAATTGAAGCCGAAAAAAACCTCAACAACCTTAGGAAAAAATATTCAAATGCTTTTTTAATTAACCCTAATAAATAAAAAATGCCCCAATTACAGTCTAAATTTTTTGGGGCATGTTCATTCTTGGAATTTTGTATTTATTATTTTATCTTTTTCTTCACTTCCACTTCTTGGAAAGCTTCGATTAGATCAAGTTGTTCAATGTCATTATAATTCTTGATTTGCATACCACAATCATATCCTTTAGCCACTTCTTTTACATCGTCTTTAAATCTTTTCAAGGTAGCTAATTCGCCAGTAAAGACAACAACTCCCTCGCGAATGATTCTGATTTTTGAATTTCTGAAGATTTTACCATCAGTAACCATACATCCTGCAATAGAACCTACTTTTGACACTTTAAATATCTCTCTTATTTCTGCTGTTCCGGTAATTTCTTCCTTCATTTCTGGAGACAACATTCCTTCCATAGCGTCTTTCAAGTCATTGATTGCATCATAAATAATAGAATAGTTTCTGATGTCGATTTCTTCTTTTTGAGCCAATTGACGTGCATTACCAGCAGGTCGTACATTGAATCCGATAATAATTGCATCTGAGGCAGAAGCCAACATTACGTCAGTTTCTGTAATCGCACCAACACCTTTGTGAATAATATTAATTTGAATTTCATCTGTAGATAATTTAGAAAACTCACTCGAAAGTGCTTCTACAGAACCATCAACGTCTCCTTTAAGGATTATATTTAATTCTTTAAATTGTCCTAATGCAATACGACGACCAATTTCCGCCAAGGTAATATGGCGTTGCGTTCTAACCGATTGCTCACGCATTAACTGTAAACGTTTGGTTGCAATTTGTTTTGCTTCTCTTTCGTCTTCAAACACATTGAATTTATCTCCAGCGGTTGACGCGCCATCCAAACCTAAAATAGATATTGGCGTTGATGGACCTGCTGAAACAACTGTATGACCTCTTTCATCGTGCATGGCTTTCACTTTTCCGTGATTTTTTCCTGCCAATACATAATCTCCTACTTTCAAAGTTCCGGATTGTACCAAAATTGTTGATACATAACCTCTTCCTTTGTCTAACTGTGCTTCCACAACAGTTCCAACCGCAGGTTTATTTGGGTTTGCTTTTAAGTCTAAAATTTCAGCTTCAAGCAATACTTTTTCTAATAATTCTTTTACGCCTGTTCCTTTTTTTGCGGAGATATCATGTGATTGGTATTTTCCTCCCCAATCTTCAACCAATAAATTCATCGCAGCTAATTTTTCCTTAATCTTTTCTGGATTAGCTCCTTGTTTATCAATTTTGTTAATCGCAAATATCATCGGAACATTAGCAGCTTGTGCATGGCTAATAGCCTCTTTAGTTTGTGGCATAATGTCGTCATCCGCTGCAACTACGATAATCGCAATATCGGTAACTTGAGCTCCACGGGCACGCATCGCAGTAAACGCTTCGTGACCTGGCGTATCAAGGAAAGTGATTTTTTGTCCACCTTCAAGAGTAACAGCATAGGCACCAATGTGTTGTGTTATACCACCTGATTCTCCCGCAATTACATTTTCTTTACGAATATAATCTAGCAAAGATGTTTTACCGTGGTCAACGTGACCCATAACCGTTACAATTGGCGCTCGGGATACTAAATCTTCTTCTCTATCCGCAACCACTTCCATGGCTTCTTCAATGTCTGTAGTAATAAATTCTACTTCATATCCAAACTCATCAGCCACTATCGATAGCGTTTCAGCATCAAGTCGTTGGTTCATGGTAACCATGATTCCAAGTGACATACAAGTTCCGATTACTTTTGTAATAGGCACATCCATCATCGTTGCAATTTCACCTACGGTAACAAATTCGGTTACTTTGATTGTCTTGCTTCCTTCTTCAAGAGCTTGCATTTCGTCGTCACTTCTCTGACGGTGCGAATCACGCTTATCTCTTCTGTATTTTGCTGCTTTAGACTTACTTCCTTTTCCTTGTAGTCTTTCTAAAGTTTCTTTAATTTGATTTTTAACCTCTTCTTCTGTTGGCTCTACTTTTTGAACTATAGCAGGGCGATTCCCTTTCTGGAAGCCGCCTCCGGGTTTATTGCCTGTTTTATTTGGCCCAAATGCATTTCCACCACCGCTTGTAATAGCTGGTTTGCCTGCTTCTCCTGGTTTTGGCGGAATCCTTTTTCTTTTGTTTTTATTGGCATTATTGGCGGCTTGAGCTGCGTTTGTATTTTGACCAATGGCAGGAGTTGAAGGTTTACTAGCATCCTTTTTAAACTCTTCTTTTTTCTTTTTTGGCTTATTGAATTGTGCTAAATCAATAACTTGTCCTGTTAGAGTTGCCCCTGATAATTTTTGATATTGAGTTGTGATTGTTTCATCAACTGGCGCTTCAGCAGCAGGTTGTTCTTCTTTAACTTTAGCAGTTTTTTCTTTAGGAGTTTCGGTTGCAACTTCTTCTTTAACTTTAACAATTGGTTCTTGCTTTGTTATAGCAATTTTAGTAGGTTCTTTTTTGGTTTCTTGAGTAACTGTTTTTGGCTCTAAATCAATTTTACCTACTTGTTTTGGACCAGTAACTATTACTTTTGCTTTGACAACTTCTAATTTTTGTCGTTCTTCATCAGCCTTACGCTTGTCCTCAATCTCTTTTTCTCTTTCTAATCGAAGCGCTTCTTTTTCTTTTCTAATTTCTTCACTTACGCCTTTAGAAGCTTCTTTGTTTCCTTTGTCTCCGGCAAATTGACCACAAAGAATATTATACACATCATCAGAAACTTTTGTGTTGGGACTTGCTTCAATTGCAATTCCCCTATCTTTAAGATAATCCACAGCTCTTTCCAAAGAAATATTTAATTCCCTTAAAACTTTATTAATTCTAATATTTCCTTCAGACATAAAATCTTTTTAATGTTTATCTATTGTTGATGAAAGAATTAGTCCTCAAACTCTTCTTTCAATATTTTCATTACTTCTAAAATGGTTTCTTCTTCTAAATCGGTTCTTCGCACTAAATCTGCCACCTCTTGATTCAAAATACTTCTTGCAGTATCTAGACCTATTTTAGCAAACTCATCGATTACCCATCCATCAATTTCGTCTGAGAACTCTGTTAATTCTACGTCATCTTCTTCTGCTGCAATTCCCTCGCGGATAACATCTAATTCATAACCAGTTAATAATCCAGCTAATTTGATATTGTGTCCTCCACGACCAATTGCTTTTGAAACTTCATCTAATTTCAAGAATACTTCTGCTCTTTTTTTCTCTTCGTCAATTTTTACTGAAGATATTTTAGCTGGGCTCAATGCTCTTGTGATTAATAAGGAAGCATTAGTAGTAAAATTTATAACATCTATGTTTTCGTTTCCAAGTTCACGCACGATACCGTGAATACGTGACCCTTTCATTCCAACACAAGCTCCTACAGGATCAATTCTATCATCATAAGAATCTACGGCTACTTTTGCTTTTTCGCCTGGAATTCTTACCACTTTTTTAATCATAATTAAGCCATCAAAAACTTCTGGAATTTCTTGCTCAAATAATTTTTCCAAGAATTTATCCGCCGTTCTCGACATGATAATTTGAGGTTTATTCCCTTTCAATTCAACGCTTTCAATTATTCCACGAACATTGTCTCCTTTACGGAAAAAGTCAGATGGAATTTGTTTTTCTTTTGGTAATACAATTTCATTCCCTTCGTCATCAATCAAAATTACTACTCTTGGGCGAACGTGATGTACTTCCGCGGTATAAATTTCGCCTATTAAATCTTTAAATTGTTTGTAAAGATTATTATTATCATGTTCGTGAATTTTAGAAATCAAGTTTTGACGCAAAGCCAAAATTGCTCTTCTTCCTAAATCTATTAGTTTTACTTCTTCTGATACATCTTCACCAACTTCAAAATCAGGTTCGATTTTTTGCGCTTCAGACAATTCAATTTCTTGATTTTCATCTTCTACTTCGCCATCAGCAACAACTACACGATTTCTCCAGATTTCCATATCACCTTTATCAGGATTGATAATGATATCAAAATTGTCATCAGAACCGTATTTCTTTTTCAATGCGTTTCTAAATACATCTTCCAAAATCGCCATAAGCGTTACTCGATCTATAAGTTTATCGTCTTTAAACTCTGAAAACGAATCGATTAATGCAATATTCTCCATGCCTAAATTAATTAAATATTATTGTAACAATTGCTTCTTTTATTTCTGTGTAAGGAATCTCCCGTTTGTGCTCAACCGTTTCTTTCCCTTTTCCTATTTTCTTTGGCTCTCGTGCTGTCCAAGAAAGCACAATGCTTTCTTCTGACACCTGCTCTAATAGCGCTTCAATAGTTTCTGTAGCTGTTTTAACTTTTAATGTTCTTCCAATATTTTTTCGATATTGCCTAACCATTTTTAATGGTGTTGAAACTCCAGCCGAAGCTACTTCTAAAGCGTAATCTTGTTCATCGCGGTCTAAATTATTATCAATAGTTCGACTTATATCGATACAATCCTGCAAATTTACACCATTATCGCCATCCAAAGTTACGATCACTTTGAATGTTTCTGTAACTGTTAAATCTACCAAGAACAATGAAGGTTTTTCCTTTAATCCTTCTTCCAACAACTCCAAAATTTTATCTCTAAATGCCATAGTTGTATAAAAAGAGGGAAGCAATGCTTCCCTCATTATTTAATTTTAATGGTAAATAACGGCGCAAATATAGGTTTTTTTTTGTAAATCAAAAAATCTTGTTGTATCAAATAAAATATTATCTTTAATGTAATAAATTTACTATACAAAATTAAAATTTTTATGTTATGAAAAAAATCTTAGTTCCCACAGACTTTTCGGAGTATGCCTATTATGCGTTAAAAGTTGCTGCTCAAATTGCTAAAAAAAATGACGGGGAAATTATTCTTCTTCATATGCTAGAATTACCTCATCAAGCCGGAGATGCCATAGGAAGTGGCCACGACATTCCCGAAATTATGCTTTTCAAAAATGCGGCTATCAATAAATTGGAAGATTTGATGAATGATGAATGTCTTGATGGTTTAAAAGTCTCCCAAGTAATTCAATTTGAATTGGCGTTTAATGGCATTATGAACATCAGCAAAAAAAATCATGTTGATCTAATTGTAATGGGGTCTCATGGCGCAAGTGGATTTAAAGAAATGTTTATTGGTTCCAACGCAGAAAAAGTGGTTCGCTTCTCAGAAATTCCAGTACTTGTTTTGAAAAGAGATGAAGGAATTTTTAATGTTGACCATTTTGTGTTTGCTTCTGATTTTTCAGATGAAGTTAGAAAACCATTTCAAAAAGTAGTTGAATTTGCAAATAAATTTAATGCTGAACTTCATTTGGTTATGATAAATACTCCTAGCAGTTTTAAACCAACCCATATTGCCAATGAGATTATGTCTAGTTTTGTTTCCAATTATTCTATAAACAAATTTTCAACACATATCTATAATGATACCAATGTAGAAAATGGGATATTAAATTTTGCAAACCATTTAGATGCCGATTTAATTGGAATGAGCACTCATGGCAGAAGGGGACTTTCACACTTTTTTAATGGAAGCATTAGCGAAGATTTAGTAAACCATGCCTTACGACCCGTGATTACTTTTAAAATTTAAAATCCAAGAGACTCTTATTTTATAAAACAAAAAACTCCTCAAGTGCTTGACAAATGCTTGAGGAGTTTTTTCAATATATAAAAGCGGTTTATTGTAAAATTATTTTCTTAATATTTACTACCTCGTTTTGAGCATTAATTATTTTAACAAAGTACATGCCTTGACCAGTCCATGAATTCAAAGGCACTACATATTGTTGGGTGTTCATAGCACCACTAAACACCTCTTGACCTAAAGTATTTACAATCTTAATTGTCCAACCCGATACGTTAGCTAAATTACCACAATCAATCGTTATATGATCATTAGCTGGGTTTGGATAAATGTTAACTGAGCTTGTGTAAGTTACAGGATTAGTGGATAAAGGTCCTGTATTAATAGTCATTGTTAAGCATTCATTAGTATTTGCTGAATTGTATAAATTGGTGATTTCTTGTTCAGATAATGCGCGGTTCCAAATTCCAATGTCATCAATTTTGCCTAAAAAATAATTTAAAAAGCTTGACCAGTCTCTACCAATTTGAATATCACCACCTAAACAAGTCGAACTTTGGTTATAAGGCAATACTAGTGTATTAACTAATACACCATCAATAAATAACTTAGTTGTATTTCCATTAACAGTACCTACAAGGTGATGGAACTGATTATTAAATATAGGCAATGCACTTGTATTGTTTTGCCATCCAATACCAGCCGCACAACTTGGATTGTTATATTTTACGGAGAAATTTGTTGATAAAAGTGGATTATTTACTCCCATCACAAATTTTTCATTTGAAGCATTAGAAAATTTTAATTGTTTAACAGCGACCCCACAAGTAGTTTGTGATGTACTTACCCAAACACTTACAGTAAAATCAGTAAAATCAAAGGAACTATTGTAAGGAATTGTTATGTAGTTACTATTAAAAAGATAGGCTTTATTAGCATTTCCATATCTATCAGAAGTTAATGTTGCACCCGCAACAACCCCATTATTCCCATTCCCACTTTCATCATTTGCATTTCCATTAAAAGGCCAATAACCTACAAGACCATTTGTTGGCACATAAGATGGTACTTGTGCAAAAAGTGTTTGGGTTGTTAAAGCAAAACCCATTGCTAGCAAAAGTAATTTGTTTTTCATAATTATTGTTTTTAAAATTTCAAGCAAAGATATAAAAAATTCTATTTTATAGTGTACTTTATTATAGAGTACTATAGAAAAGTCTAATTAGTGAGTTTTGTGTATGGAAAATTCTAAAACAAAACCCAATCAAGAGGAGCTTAATGCTATTGCGTTAAGACTAAAAGAATTAAGAAAAGCAAAAGGTTATTCTAATTATGAACATATTGCGTTTGATTTAGAAATGAGTCGTTCTGCCTATTGGCGATTAGAAACAGGGGCAAATTTTGAATTAAAAACACTAATCAAAATTTGTAGACTATTAGAAATTAGTTTAGAAGAATTTTTTAAAGGTATAGATATCCCTAAATAAACAAAAAACTCCTCAATTACTTGAGGAGTTTTTTTGTTGGTCTACTAGGACTCGAACCTAGAAAGACTGCACCAAAAACAGTTGTGTTACCATTACACCATAGACCAATAAGTGCTAATGCGGGTGCAAATTTAGTACAAATTTTATTTTACACAAACAATTACCCCAAAAAAAATAAAACTTCCTTTTAAACCAATTGTGTTTATAGAGATAATAAACTTGTATTTAATCCGTTATCTATTGCAGAAAAAATTGTTCGTGCCCGTTTAATTGCGTTAAAAAAAATAGTTTCTTTGTAGCAGTAAAATAAAACCCTTTCAATTCATATCTATATGATGAATTTTAACTTCAATAAATGGAATACCATCCTTGGATGGACAACATTTGCAATTGCCTTAATTACATTCTCGCTAACCGTTGAACCTACTATGAGCTTTTGGGATTGTGGCGAATATATTTCAACTGCTGCAAAACTCGAAGTTGGTCATCCCCCGGGAGCCCCATTGTTCCAAATTTTGGGAGCTTTCTTTGCCATGTTTGCTACTAGTAAAGAAACGGTGGCCTTAATGGTGAATATGTTATCTGTGTTTTCAAGTGCCTTTACAATTTTATTTATGTTTTGGTCATCAACCCTATTACTAAAAAAAATAGTTTCACAATACACCGAAATTGATAAAAGCAAAGCAATCGTTATTCTAGGAAGTTCTTTGGTTGGTTCATTAGCCTTTACTTTTTCGGATAGTTTTTGGTCAAGTGCGGTTGAAGCTGAAGTATATGCAATGGCGTCATTATTTATTGCCTTATTGTTTTGGCTCGGCTTACGCTGGGAACAAGATATGCATACCCCAAGAGGAAATCGTTGGCTGCTTTTAATTTCATTACTTGTCGGGCTTTCGTTTGGTGTTCACTTTATGGCCTTGCTAACTATTCCGGCTATTGGGTTTTTATATTACTTTAAAAACTACAAAACCATTACCGTTAAGAATTTTATCATTGCCAACATCATTATTGTTGCGATTTTATTATTCATTTTCAAATTATTGTTGCCTTATACTTTAGCATTTTTTGGAAAAATGGAAATCTTTATGGTAAATGATATTGGTTTGCCGTTCAACTCCGGAACCATCATTGCCCTTTTATTAATTATTGCTTTTTTCTATTTTGGATTGAGATATACTCGCCAAAAAGTATATCCTTTTTTAAACACTGCTATATTGTGTGTCCTTTTTGTGCTGATAGGTTTTTCTGTTTGGATGATGTTGCCAATTCGTGCCAATGCCAATGTGGTCATCAATGAAAATAAACCTTCTGATGCTGCCGAGGTTTTGGCTTATTATAACCGTGAACAATATGGCGTAAATCCATTATTTTATGGCCCACAATACACTGATACTTTTGCCGGATTAGACAAAGACGAGCCTTATTTAGACAAAGCGCCTAACTATGAAAGAGATTATAAAACCGGAAAGTATGTTATTGTAAACAATTACAAAAATGCCGAACAAAATAGTGATAATGCTCAAAAAGCATTTCTTCCGCGGCTTTGGAGTACAGACCATGTAGATAATTACATTCAGTTTACGGGAGTTCCAAAAGTTAAGCTTAACGAAAGCTATCCTTATGAAGATGACTTGGCACAATATGGCGTTAACATTGATAGTTTAAGCGAAGAACAAGTTGCCATGGCGGTGGGTCAATTAAAAGACGAGATGAGTAAAACAGTTTCAGAATTTAAAACTGCTTACACCCAGAAAAAAATTGACAATGAAGATTATGTTTCTTTCCTGAAAAAATATAGCGATTACATAACTGTAGAAAAACCGTCAACCTGGGATAACTTAAGCTTCATGGTTGAATACCAATTCGGCTACATGTATGGGAGATATTTACTATGGAATTTTGTTGGAAAGCAAAACGACATTCAAGGAAAATACGACAACCTTGACGGCAATTGGTTAAGCGGAATTAAGTTTATAGACGAAATACACCTTGGTAAAGGAACACAGGAAAACCTCCCCGACGATGTTAAAAACAACAAAGGCAGAAACCTTTATTACTTCTTACCGTTCTTTATTGGTTTAATTGGATTAATGTATCATGCACAAAAAGATTTGAAAAGCTTTTATGTACTGTTAGCCTTGTTTTTATTTACCAGCATAGCTTTAAAAATATTCTTAAACGAAAGACCTTTTGAGCCTAGAGAAAGAGATTATGCCTTAGTGGGTTCATTTTATGTATTTGCTATTTGGATTGGATTTGGAGTTTATGCTATTTATGAAATCATTGCTGAAAAAGTAAAATCGAAATTAGTTGGGCCTATTGTAATTGGAGCCTGCCTATTAGCAGCACCAATTTTAATGGCTTCTCAAAACTGGGATGATCATAGTCGGGCTAATAGATATACTGCTACAGCCATGGCAAAAAATTATTTAGAATCCTGTGAGCCAAATGCCATACTTTATACTATTGGTGATAATGATACTTTCCCGCTTTGGTATGCCCAAGAAATCGAAGGCATCAGAACCGATGTGAAGATTGTAAACACAAGTCTGTTTATGACTGATTGGTATATTGATCAAATGAAATTTAAGACTTATAAATCTGAAGGATTACCTATTTCATTTACTCATAACGAATATGTGGGAGATAAATTGGATTATGTGGCTCATGTTCCAAAAACAGAAGCACGATGGGACATTAAAGACTTTATCAATTTTATCAAAAACCCAAAATCAACTATTGAATTACAAAACGGGCAAACCATTCATTTTTATCCCACAAACAAAATCAGAATTCCTGTAGATAAAAATGCCATCATGGCTAACAAAGTGGTAAACCCAAAATACAATGACTCTATTGTTCCTTACATAGATATGGACATCAAAGGAAGTGCGATTTATAAAAATCGTTTGATTATGTTGGATGTTTTGGCTAATAATAATTGGAAACGCCCTATTTATTTCACGGGTGGAAGTTTTGGCGATGACGATTATCTTTGGATGAAAGACTACCTTCAGTTGGATGGATTGGTTTATAAATTAGTCCCACTTAAAACTCCTATTGACAAAGAAAATCCTTATGATATGGGTCAAATTGACAGCGATAAAATGTATGATTTAGTAACAAAATGGGCTTGGGGCAATGGTGATTTAACCACTATTTATCACGATCCTGAAACTAGAAAAAATAGTATTTCCTATAGAACCAACATGGCAAGATTGATGGAGCAACTCATCAATGAAGGAAAAACAGCAAAAGCTAAAACCATTATTGACTTAGCGCTAACAAAAATGCCAATGGATTATTATGGTTATTATACCATGGTAGAACCCTTTGCCGGTGGCTATTATGAAGTGGGCGAAAAAGCAAAAGCCAGACAACTGTTAGAAAAATTAATGACTAAGTACAAACAAAGTTTATTATACTACTCAGGCATTCAACCTTCTATTCAAAACGGAATTGCTACAGATATTATTACCGATATCGAACGTTATAGGAGTTTATTGATGGTAATGAAAGACCGAGGAGACACAGAATTCTATAACAAAAACAAACCCGTTTTCAATTCTTTTGTGCAACGTTTTACTCGTTTTGGAAGAGAGTTAGAATAACTTAATTTGAAAATTTTACTCCGCTACGCTCCATACAATTCGGCAGCGCTTCGGATGAAAATGTGTCAATTTGAAAATTCATATTGGCACATTTTTTTATTATTACATTTACACTATGAGTTTTTGGGTTAAAACAAATCGTTTAATAAAGTTGCTTTTTCCAAAGTATGTTTGGGCTATTCCATATGATGCCAAAAAAGTATTTCTCACTTTTGACGATGGACCAACGCCAGCAATCACCGAATGGGTTTTAGAACAACTTAGACAATATGACTCTAAAGCGACATTTTTTTGCATAGGCAACAATATTGAAAAGCATCCTGAGATTTTCAAGAAGATAATAACCGAAGGACATGCCATAGGCAATCATACCTTCAATCATTTGAATGGATGGAAAACTCCTCTTAAAGACTATATCGAAAATATTCAACGTTGTCAATCTGAAATCCTAAATCCCAAATCCCAAATCCCAAATCTATTCCGTCCTCCTTATGGAAAAATAAGACCTTCCCAATCTAAAAGATTACGAAAATTAGGGTATAAAATAATTATGTGGGATGTATTAAGTTATGATTTTGATAAAACAATCACACGAGAAAAATGCCTAGAAAATGTTTTGCAGCATATTGAGATGGGTAGCATTATTGTTTTTCACGACAGCGTTAAAGCTTGGAATAATTTAGAATATGTTTTGCCAAAAACATTAACTTTCTTAAAAGAGAGAGGATTTATTTGTGATAAAATTGACTAAATCTGCTCTTGAACAATTCCTATTAGCGTGTTAGCATCTAATTCGCCGGATTGCCTCCAAACCATATTGCCTTCTTTGTAAATCATCAAGGTCGGTAATCCTTTAATGCGCAAAGCATCTGCTAATTCTTGATTTTTATCTACATCAATTTTTATCACTTTTGCTTTATCACCAAGTGCTGCTGCTACATCTCTTATAACAGGATGCATGGAAACTGAAGATTCGTTCCACTCTGTGTAAAAATCAATTAACACAGGTACTTGAGCATTGATTAATTCTCCAAATTTTGACATAAAACCAAAATATTTTTACTTTCTTTTAGTAATTAAAAAGAACTATTAATGTACAAATGTAGCACTTTTAACTAATTATACGACATTTTTGCCCTTTTTTAGTTCGAAAACTGAGATTTCTGGCCAAATTCCAACGCGACCAGGATAAGCATGGAACCCAAAACCACGATTTACATATATTTTTCTACCAAATTCCTCATACAATCCTGCCCATTGTTTGTAAACATATTGCACCGGACTCCATTTGAAAACCCCCGGAATTTCTATGCCAAACTGAAAACCGTGCGTGTGACCTGATAGTGTTAATTGAAAATTCTTTGGATGCTTTTTTATCTCATATTCCCAATGGCTTGGGTCATGACTCATCAAAATTTTAAAATCTTCAGATTTTAGATTCTCAGAGGCTTTAGTAATATCTCCGGCTTGCTTGAAATTATGTCCCCAGTTTTCAACCCCTACCAATACTATTTCGTCATTGCCTTTTTTGATTTTCACATGTTCGTTTAATAATAGTTGAAAACCTATTTGACCATATAAATCTTTAATGGATTGAAAATTTTCATCTTTGGCTTTTTGAGAAGGCCATGACACATATTCGCCATAATCATGATTGCCAAGCACGGAATATTTTCCATATTTATGAGTATCAATCTTATTGAAAGTATCAATCCAAGGATGCATTTCTTTGGCATGCGTATTTACGATATCGCCTGTAAATAAAATCAGGTCTGTTTTCTGAAGGTTAACTAAATCAATAGCGTGATTTATTTTTTCGGCATCATCAAAACTCCCACTGTGTACATCGGAAATTTGAGTGATTTTAAATCCATCAAAAGCATCGGGTAAATCAGGGAAAAAAAGCGTTTGATGAATAACTTTATAATTGTATTTGCCTTTTGTCATTCCGTAAATCAAACTCAAAAACGGAATGGAAGCTAAGCCAAGAGCTATTTGACTTACAAATTTTCTTCTTTCAGGTAAAAATTTCCCGTTGTCATTATCACCCATAAAATGAGTAACTGTTCCAAGAAAAACTCTAGAAATATCTTCTAACAACAAGAAAAAAGTTAAAATTAATTTAGGGACTAAGACTAATAACAATAGCCCAAAGGTGAAAAGAGTCTGTTTGGTTTGCCCAACACTTCTATCAAATTTTGTAAATTGATATATTATAAAAATAATTATTGCGAAAGACACTAGTTGATAGGTTATTAAAACCCATTTTAATTTTGTAATTGTCTTAAATGCTTGAAAAGAATAGAACTCTACAACAGCAATAATTATTATTAAAACTAACCAACGAAGTGCCATTATTTTTTTTCACAAAGAAACAAAGAAACCTTTCCAATTTTGCTTTCATTTAATTTATTTTTAACTAAATATTTCGCTTCGCTATAACTTAAAGTTTATTTACTTTTACAATTCATAATTTTTAGAATATGTCAACACAAAAACGCCTTTTTCTTCTTGATGCTTATGCTTTAATTTTTCGTGGTTATTATGCTTTTATCAAAAATCCTCGCATCAATTCAAAAGGCATGGATACTTCAGCCATTATGGGATTTATGAATTCTTTGATGGATGTTATAAAAAGAGAGAAACCAGATCATTTAGCAGTTGCCTTTGACAAAGGCGGAAGCGATTACCGTTATGAAATGTACCAGGAATATAAAGCCCATCGCGATGAAACTCCTGAAGCCATCAAGATTGCCGTTCCATATATACAAGAACTATTAAAAGCCATGCACATTCCAATTATGGAAAAAGCAGGTTTTGAAGCCGATGATTTAATAGGAACATTAGCTAAACAAGCTGAAAAAGAAGGCTATCAAGTTTTTATGGTTACCCCTGATAAAGATTTTGCACAATTGGTTTCCGAGAATATTTTTATGTACAAACCGGCTCGTATGGGCAACGATATTGAAATATGGGGCATTCCAGAAGTCTTGAAAAAATTTGAAATAGAAAGACCAGAACAAGTAATTGATTTTCTAGGAATGATGGGCGATTCTGCCGATAATATTCCTGGTTTTCCTGGTGTTGGAGAAGTTACTGCTAAGAAATTATTAAAAGAATTTGGCAGCATGGAAAACCTTTTGGAGAATACTGATAAACTAAAAGGAGCGCTGAAAGACAAAATAGAAAACAATAAAGAATTGGGAATTCTTTCTAAAAAATTAGCACGAATTCTATTAGATTGTCCGGTGACTTTTGATGCCACAGATTTTGAATTATCAAAACCCGATGTAGAGAAAACCGATGCTTTATTTCAGGAACTGGAATTTCGGCAAATGAAAGCACAGTTTGACAAATTATTTGGGACTGGAAAAGATTATGACGAAATTGACAATAATGGTGCTGAAAGTGAAACTCCTCAAGCCATAAAAAAACCAGTTGCTAAAAAATCAAATGAAGAACAATTCGATTTATTTGGTTTTACCGATGAAGAAAATGACGAACCAAAACACAATTCATATTATGCTAAGTTAGAAACAACAGAACATCATTATCAAATCATTCAAGGTGATTTGCCCACCAAGTTATTTATACAAAATTTGATGAATCAAAAATCGGTCTGTTTTGATACTGAAACGACAGGGATTAATACACTTCATGCTGAAATTGTCGGGTTGTCATTCTCCTATGAAAAAGGAAAAGGTTTCTACATTCCATTTCCAGAAAATCAAGAGGAGGCAAAAGCATTGGCTAATAAATTCAAACCATTTTTTGAGAACGAAACCATTGAAAAAATTGGTCAAAACATAAAATATGATTTAAAAATTTTATCCAATTATGGCATTCAAGTAAAAGGAAAATTATTTGACACTATGATTGCTCATTACTTGATAAATCCTGACATGCGTCACAATATGGATGTATTGAGTGAAACCTATTTAAAATATACGCCAAAATCTATTGAAACATTAATTGGGAAGAAAGGCAAAAACCAACAATCCATGCGTGATGTGTCCTTAGAAGACATCAAAGAATATGCTGCAGAAGATGCTGATGTTACATTTCAATTAAAGGAAGTTTTCAGTCCTATATTAGATAAAGCCGAAACCAAAAAACTTTTTGAGGAAATCGAAATTCCGTTAATTCCAGTTTTGGCAGCAATGGAATTGGAAGGCATCAATCTTGATGTTCCTTTCTTGAAAGAAATGTCAGTGGAAATGGCAAAAGAAAGTTCTGAATTCGAACAAAAAATATACGAAACTGCTGGTGAGAAATTTAATTTGGCTTCCCCTAAACAATTAGGTGATGTTTTATTTGATAAACTAAAAATTGGCGGAACCAAACAAAAGAAAACCAAAACAGGTCAATATGCTACTGGTGAAGAAGTTTTGTCTTATTTGGCAAATGATAATGCGATTGTAAAAGACATACTTGAATGGCGACAAATGGTAAAACTACAAAGCACTTATATTGACGCTTTGCCAAACCAAGTTGATGCAAAAACCAATCGTGTTCATACTGATTATATGCAAACAGTTGCTGCCACGGGCAGATTAAGTTCTAATAATCCAAACCTTCAAAATATTCCAATTCGCACTGAGCGAGGACGATTAATAAGAAAGGCCTTTGTTGCAAGAGATGAAAATTATACTTTACTTTCTGCAGATTATTCTCAAATTGAATTACGAATCATCGCAGCACTTTCTGGTGAAGAAAATATGATTAAAGCATTTCAAAACAACGAAGATATTCATAGAAGTACGGCGGCAAAAGTGTTTAATGTGCCAATAGAAGAAGTTACGGCAGCACAACGTAGCAATGCCAAAACTGTGAATTTTGGAATTATTTATGGGGTTTCTGCTTTTGGTTTGAGTAATCAAACATCGCTTTCAAGAAAAGAAAGTGCCGAGTTAATCGATGCTTACTATGCAACGTATCCAAAATTAAAATCATACATGTCCGAACAAGTAGATTTTGCAAGAGAAAATGGTTACGTTCAAACTGTTTTGGGCAGAAGACGTTATTTGAAAGATATAAATTCGGCAAATGCTGTGGTGAGAAGTGGTGCTGAAAGAAATGCTGTAAATGCCCCTATTCAAGGAAGTGCTGCAGATATTATCAAAATTGCGATGATAAATATTTACAAAAAACTAACTTCAGAAAACTGGAAATCGAAAATGTTGTTGCAAGTGCACGATGAATTGGTTTTTGATGTTCACCTTTCGGAATTAGAAAAAATAAAGCCGATGATTAAACACGAAATGGAAAATGCTATTAAGCTAGATGTTCCATTAGATGTTGAAATTGGTGTCGGGAAAAATTGGCTGGAAGCGCATTAAAAAAAGGCTGTCTAAAATTGTCTTTTTGTTATAATCGTCTTGTAGAATCTCTTTGTCTTAATTCAGTTTTGATGGTTGTTGTTGAAAAAGTATAGGTTTCATCTTTGCTTTCTAATTTATTGATAAGCAATTTTGCGGCAACTTCACCTATTTCTGGCCCGTGTTGGCTTACCGTTGATAAACTTGGTGTCATTCTTCTTGACCAAACGCCATCAGCAAACCCTATTACAGAAAGATCTTCTGGTATTTTTAGCCCCTTTCTTAAACCTGTCTTAATGGTAGAAGCAGCGGAATGCTCATCTAGGGCAAAAACACCGTCTATCAAATTTTTATCAAAAAAGTCACTTATTTTTGCATCAAACTCTTCCACATTATCGGTCAAAATAATTAAGTCCTCATTTACTTTTAACCCTTTTTGCTCAAAGGCTTTGTAAAATCCACGAGATCTTAAATTGGAGACACTTAATTGATTTATAGTTGAAAACATAGCAATGTTTTTACATCCCGTGTCAATTAAATGATTCGTTGCATTAATAGCGCTATCAAAATCATCAACAATTACTTTATCACAATTTACATCATCGGCTATTCGGTCAAACATTACCATCGGAGTTCCTTCATTAACGATAGATATAAAATGATCAAATTGTTTAAGTTTCTGCGATTCTTTAGAAGTAGACAGAATAAAACCATCTATAGTCCCATTACTCAACATTTCAAGCGTATTGATTTCTTTCTCTAACGATTCATTTGAAATACAGGTAATTACTTTATACCCCTTTTCATCAGCTACTTTTTCGATACCACTAAATACTTTAGCAAAAAAAGAATTTAGAATATTTGGAATAATAACTCCAATGGTTTTAGTTCTTCTATTTTTTAGATTAAGACCAATAACATTGGGTTTGTAATTTTTTAATTTGGCATATTCCTGAACGCGTTGCTTAGTAGGTTCGCTTATCTCTGGACTTCCGTTCAAGGCTTTAGAAACAGTGGAAACAGAAACGCCCAACTCTTTTGCAATTTGTTTTAATGTAGCTTTCGATTTCATTTTATAATGGTTAAAGTGTAAAAATAGCAAAAAAAAAGCTGCCTTGTGGTGGAAAAGTATGAAACTTCAATAAAAAATAACAAAAACATAACGCCTATATTGTCCATATTTTGATTAAAATAACCTTCTTAAGACCTTTGACCTATAGGATTTTTACAAAAAATAAAGACTTAAAAAAAATATTTAAAAAATCGTATTTGCTTTATTGATAAATAATTGTACTTTTGCGCTCCCTTTATTGGGAATGGAATGTTTAATTAAAAAAAATTATTGTGAACACATTAAGCTACAAGACAGTTTCAGTGAACAAAGCCAATGCAGACAAGCAATGGATTGTTGTAGACGCTGAAGGTCATAACTTAGGTCGTTTTGCTTCAAAAGTTGCGATGCTTTTAAGAGGTAAATACAAACCGAGTTATACGCCGCACGTTGATTGTGGGGATAACGTAATAGTTATCAACTCAGAAAAAATCAACCTAACTGGTAACAAGTTGGATGACAAAACGTACATCAGACACACAGGTTATCCAGGAGGACAAAGAAGCTTGACTGCTAAAGTAATGCAACAAAAAAATCCTGCATTATTAGTAGAAAAGGCTGTAAAAGGAATGTTGCCTAAAAACAAATTAGGTGCTGAATTATTCCGAAATTTAAATGTAAATGTTGGTTCTGAGCACAAACATGGCGCTCAACAACCAAAAACCGTTAACCTTAACGACTTAAAGTAATGGGAGTAATTCACAAAATCGGTAGAAGAAAATGTGCTGTGGCACGTGTTTATGTTTCTGAAGGAACAGGAAAAATTACCGTGAACAAAAGAGAATTTGAAAACTACTTCCCTACAGCTACTTTACAGTACAAAGTATTGCAACCTATGTCTATGACAGAAAATGCAACTAACTTTGACGTAAATGTAAATGTGCATGGTGGTGGTTCAACTGGCCAAGCAGAAGCTGTGAGAATGGCAATCGCAAGAGCTATGTGTGAAGTGGAAGCTGAAAACAGAAGCATCCTTAAACCAGAAGGATTACTAACAAGAGATCCTAGAATGGTAGAACGTAAAAAATTCGGTCAGAAAAAAGCGAGAAAGAGATTCCAATTCTCGAAACGTTAATACTGATCTCGTTTCAGTTTTTTTGAAGATTATTTCTGAACTCGTTTCAGTTTTTTTCAAGATCAGGATCATTCGAATTATTACAAAAAGTTGCTGAAATTAACTCAGCATTAAAAAATTGAAATTAACAAAGTTGTCGATATTCCTTGTAAAAAGGGAATTAGTTTAGCATCTAAATGAAGTCGAAAGTCTTAAAGTCATAAAGTCTTAAAGTCGAAAAAGAGAGACTCATTGCTAATCATACGGAACGTAAACTATTACACAATGACAAACAAAATTGACGTTAAAGAATTATTAGAAGCAGGTGTTCACTTTGGACACATGACTCGCAAATGGGATCCAAATATGGCTCCTTACATTTATATGGAGCGTAATGGTATTCATATCATTAATCTATATAAAACAGCTGCAAAAATTGAAGAAGCTAATGAAGCTTTAAAAAAAATCGCAGCATCAGGTAGAAAAATACTTTTTGTAGCTACCAAAAAACAAGCAAAAGATATCGTATCTGAAAAAGCATTAGCTTGTAACATGCCTTACATCACTGAAAGATGGCCAGGTGGTATGTTGACCAACTTCGTTACTATCCGTAAAGCCGTTAAAAAAATGGCTTCTATTGATAAAATGAAAAAAGATGGTACTTTCATGACATTGTCTAAAAAAGAAAGATTACAAGTTGATCGTCTTCGTGCAAAATTAGAGAAGAACTTAGGTTCTATCGCTGATATGTCAAGATTACCTGCTGCCTTATTCGTAGTAGATATCAAAGCTGAACACATCGCAATAAAAGAAGCACAAAAATTAAACATTCCAGTTTTTGCAATGGTTGATACTAACTCTGATCCACGTGAAGTAGATTACGTTATTCCTTCCAATGATGATGCTTCAAAATCAATTGATAAAATTTTAACTTTAGTAACTGACGCTGTAAAAGACGGATTAGCTAATAGAACCTCTGAAGGCGATATTGCTCCTGAAACAGAAGTAGAAGAAGTGGTTGAAGTAGTTGCTGCTGTCGAAGCACCTGCTGTTGAAGCTACACCTGAAGTAGAGGCTACACCTGAAGTAGAAGCTACACCTGAAGTAGAAGCGGTAGTTGAAGTAGAAGCTGCACCAGAAGCAGAAGCTACTGAAGAGACTAAAACTGAAGAATAAAAAAACAATTACGAATTATGAAATACCAATTACGAATTGTTTAACTCGTAACTTGTAATTTGTAATTCGTAATTCATTTTAAAGCAAATTTTAAATTTAAAAAATAAAATATTATGTCAACAATCACAATTACTGCTGCAGACGTAAATAAATTAAGACAAACTACAGGTGCCGGAATGATGGACTGTAAAAAAGCTTTAGTTGAAGCTGAAGGAGATTTTGATAAAGCTATACAAAACCTAAGAGAAAAAGGGCAAAAAGTTGCTGCTAACCGTTCTGACCGTGACTCTTCTGAAGGAGCTGCTGTTTCTTTTATCAATGCTGACAATACTAAAGGAGCAATCATCACTTTAAATTGCGAAACAGATTTCGTAGGTAAAAATGAGTCTTTCGTAACTTTAGCTAAAGAATTAGTGGCAAAAGCAATCAACTTCTCTTCTAAAGAAGCATTCTTAGCATCAGATTTCAACGGAATTACTGTGGCTGAAAAATTAATAGAACAAACTGGTGTTATCGGTGAAAAAATCGAAATAGGTGGTTTTGAAATCTTAGAAGGTGCTTTTGTTGGATCTTATGTTCACGTGAACAAAATTGCTGCCTTAACTGCCATTTCTGCGCCAATTGCAAATGGAGACGTTTTAACTAAAGATATCTCTATGCAAGTAGCTTCAATGGGAGCTGATACATTATCTTACAAAGATTTTGACCCTGCTTTCGTTGCTTCTGAACTTGCTGCTCGTATTGCTATAATCGAAAAAGAAAATGAAGAAGCAAAACGTTTAGGGAAAACTTTGAAAAATGTTCCTAAATATATCTCTTTCTCTCAATTGACTGAAGAAGTTTTAAAACAAGCCGAAGAAAATGCTAAAGCAGAATTAAAAGCGGAAGGGAAACCAGAACAAATTTGGGATAAAATTATTCCAGGTAAAGTTCAACGTTTCATCTCTGATAATACAACTTTAGATCAAGAGAAAGCCTTATTAGACCAAAACTTCATCAAAGATGATAGTAAAAAAGTAGGTGATTATGTTAAAGGATTCAACGTTGAAATTACTGGTTTCAAAAGAGTTGCTCTAGGATAATTTCATGAATTAAAAAATTATTAATTCACATATAGAAACCTCGGTTCTTCATTGAATCGAGGTTTTTTCTTTTCGTTAAAAACTGTATATTTGATACATAAGTATGTAAATCAAAGTTCATGTTTCAATCTAAAAAAGATACCGTTTATGTGGTTTTGTCTGGAATTTTTATTACCAATGCCGTAGTCGCAGAACTCATTGGTGGTAAGTTAATTCATGTAGGTTCGGCTGTTATGAGTATTGGCATTTTGCCTTGGCCAATTGTTTTTGTCACCACTGATTTAATCAATGACTATTTTGGAGAAAAAGGCGTACGTAAGTTGTCGTTGATTACGGCTAGTTTAATAGCTTATACTTTTGTAATTCTTTATTTGGCGATGCAAATTCCGGCCGTTGATGGAAAAAACCTAGTTAATGATGCCCAATTCAAAGGCGTTTTTGGTCAAAGTATGTGGATTATCGTTGGAAGTATTATCGCCTTTATGGTTTCGCAATTGATAGATGTTACTATTTTTCATTTTGTAAAAAACAGAACGGGTAATAAAATGATTTGGCTACGAAGTACAGGCTCAACAGTGATTTCACAATTATTTGACAGTTTTATTGTCTTGGGAATTGCCTTTTGGATGACAGGCAAAATGGATACGCCAACATTTATTGTATCGGCTTTTACAGGTTATGGTGTAAAACTTGCCATTGCAGTTTTGATGACGCCATTGATTTATCTTGGGCATAATTTAATTGAAAAATACATTCATGGAAAATAAAATTCGCTGCGCTTGGTGCGAGAAAGACGATTTATATAGAGATTATCACGA
>Ga0114958_10000561_pt1 | contig 31816 bp, 49 predicted proteins | sample C_130208_EF_Meta_FD_89577 | JGI IMG/M metagenome (GOLD analysis project Ga0114958, IMG submission 89577) | Freshwater microbial communities from Lake Croche, Canada to study carbon cycling - C_130208_EF_MetaG | ecosystem: Environmental > Aquatic > Freshwater > Lake | place: Lake Croche, Canada... | reverse complement strand
CTCATCAGTTGTAGTTGATTGCAATTCGTAATAAAAAGTTGCCATCCCTCCATTTTGGATTATAGACATTTTATCTCCAATAGAATTTGTTGATACTTCTACAAATGGTACTAAAGACAAATTATCTGCAATAGACCTTAAATTGAAGTTTGTTGCTTCTTTTGTTTCTCCGTTAATCCACAATGTAAGTGGTTGAATTTTTGCCATTTTATTTTATTTTTAATTTTAATTCGTCTATTTCTGCTTTTAATTCTTGTATTGCTTTAATATAAACTGCGTGTAATTGGTCATAGTTAATACCCATTTTACCTGTTGAAGGTGTTATAAATACTGCCTCTGGTATAATAGTTTCCATTTCTTGCGCTATATTACCATTTTGCCTAGTTTCACCAAAATTTTTATATTCATCAATATAATTAAACCATATTGGATTCATTTTAAGTATTTCTTTTAAACCATATCCAATAGATTCAATATTTGTCTTAACTGATATGTCCGATACTGGCGCAGATAAAACACCAGTAGCGTCTGCAATAACAGCCCTACTACCAGTACCAGCTAAATTTCCTATTGTAACAACTCCACTTTGTGATATTACTAATAACCCGCTACCACTTGTATTTCCAACAATATATATGTCTTGTGAAATATCTATATAAGTTGAGAATCTTCTAACTCCCGCAGCAGTATAAAATGCATAAGCTGGTTGAGAACCAGCACCACCCGTAGTAGCTGCATAAACTCTAAATCCATCATTATTTATAGCACTAGGTAAATTAGCATAAATTGCACCTGCTACTTGCAATCCATTAGTAGGTGCTGCAGTTGATGCTGAATATCCAATAGCTGCGTTTCCGTTTACTTGAAGTTTAGAACCTATTGTCGTTGTGCCAATTGCAACACTACCTGCTCTTGGTTGAAAAACTATACTACCACTATCAGCAATTAAATATTCACTTGTTTGAAATTGAAAATATCTATTTGTATTTGAAGCAGCACCTACTATACCTATTTCTAAATATTGTGGACTTGTAGCATCAGAAGATGATAAAGCCATAAATTTATTTAAGGTTGTACTTGTTTTTGCAGAAGTAGTTTTAATTTCAAATGCATAGTTTGTACTATTTTGACTTATAAGTAAACTTGCACCAAAATTCCCTGTTGCAGCTGTATTTATTTGAACACTACCTGCAACTGCCAACCCGTTTGTAGGTGCAGCCGTACTCGCTGAATATCCTATGGCTGCGTTACCGTTGACTTGAAATTTAGAACCTAAAGTAATTGTACCTAATCCTAATCTTTTATTTGTATTATCCCAAAAGAAATTAGCATTGTCTTGAGCTAGTACTCCACTTGTATCAGCAAATAAAACTGAACCTGCCGTTGCACTTGTGATTGTTCCACCGATAGCCATTGAACCTCCACCACCACTATATTGTGGTATGTTTAAAGTAGTTCCTACTAATGTAGCAGCACCACTCGTTCCTGTGGTTGTCAAGATTATTGCACCTTGCTTATTATTAAAGGTAGTAAAATCACCACTTGCAAGATATCCATTTGCAGATGCACTTGCTTGAGTAATTGTAAAAACTCCTGTTGTATTATTATATGTTATAGGGGTTGTAGCACTTAATGAAGTTAATGTAATACCACCTAAACCTGCTAATGTATAGTTAGGAATATTTAAAGTATTACTTGTAAGTGTTGCTGCTCCACTTGAACCTGTAGTTGTTAAACTTGTAATTCTATTTGTATATGCAGTATTCCAATTTGCACTATAGTCAGTAATTGAAGTACCCCAACCTGTACCTGTTGAAATTGCAATACCTGCAGCAGGATAAACCATAGAACCACCACCACCACTATATTGTGGAATATTTAAAACACCTGTTGAAGAACTATATGTTGCAGCACCTGATGTTCCTGTAGTTGTTAAACTAATAGATGCTCTAGCCAATGCATCCGTATATTGAGTAATTGTAGATGCTATTGTAATTGAACCAGAACCATTTGTAATTGAAATGCCTGTTCCTTGTGTTAAAGTAGATTTACTTAATGTATTACCTGTTGTATTACCTATTAATAATTGACCATCTGTATATGTTGATTGACCTGTGCCACCTCTATTTACTCCCACCGCAACACCATTCCAAGTAGCACTTGTTATAGAACCTGCATAATCAAAAGTATTTGTAGACCAACTTACATTTGATGGTGCTTGAAAATGTTTATCCCAAGAACCTGCTGAAATGCTATTATCTGTTAATTCTAATGTACAATAACCACCTGAAGGAATAGAAACTACTAAAGTATTAGAATTATTATTTACTAATACTGCTCCACTACTTTGGTTATTATTAAAAACATAATTAGCACCATTAGGTAATGTTGTAGCATCAGGTAATTTAATTGTTTGACCTCCTGAACCTGTAACTATATAAGTAGGGACTGAAGCAACTGTTAAAACAACTTGTGTTCCTGAAGCAGTAATTGAACTGAATCCTAAAAAAGCATTATTAGCTAATAAATTATTAGTACTTAAATTAAGATTATTTGTTGCTCCTGTATATGGTACATAAGTACTTAAAGCAGAACTTGTAATATAACCTGCTCCATTAGTAATTTGATTATTATTTGTAGGGATTGTTATAATACCTGTTGTGCTATTATATGCACCACTTCCTGCTGCAAAACTAAGAGATGCTTTTGCTCTTACATCTGTATAATAAAGGTTTGTACCCTCTGTTACTTGTGTTGTTGTATAATCACCACTCGTAGCAATTATTGTACCTGTTCTACCAAATACACTATAAATATCAGATGGTAATGGGTAACCTCCCGTTGGTGATAGTATTTCTATAACTTGTTCAGTTACATTAATATCTATCGTAGTTTCAGTTATGTTTATATCTGCCATTATATTTTAGTTATATCTTCTTGTACAAAAAAAGTTCCCCAAACATATGTCTTTACTAACCCACTAGGAAAAGTAACATTCATATCATATACATAGCTTCCTGCAGCTATATTAACAACCTTCTTTAATGTAATTTGATTAGAACTTACACCTCCAATTACAATAGAAGTATCTGCACTTGATAGACTTAAAACTACATCACTACTTGAAGCAGTTTTTCTTACTTGAATTATAATAGTGCAACCTGTTAAATTAACTGCTACACTATTTGCACTTATCGTAAATACTTGCGACCAAGTATCATTTCTCCATATTTGGACATTATATTGTGCAGGTCTTAAATCTGCAGTTGTTGTTGAACAAGACATATTTTTTTTATTTTATTTTATTACTAAAAAATAACCCAAGAAGAGCCATCCCAATAATTCATACTATTAGTAGTTGTATTGTATATCATAGAACCTGATGGGCAATAAGTTACACCTCTAGCAGATAAAGCATTTCTTTGAGTAGTTGTTAATTTTGGTGGAACTAAAGGAGCAGTTGTAGTATCCATTCTTAGACCTCCTAACATTGTTAATTGGTCATTTGAAATACCACTATTAAATAAATTAACATTGTAAGCAGAACTACCATTACCTTTAAAACTATATCCATTACCATAACGCATACCTATTGGTGCATTTAAGTCTATTTCAACCGAACTTAAAATATAAGGAACAGTCCCCGAATTGCTTATACTAAAATCGTAAGTAGTACCACTTGAACCTTTCCAAGTAATACCTTGACCAACTGCCACATAAGTAGTACTATTCAAATATACTAAACCATTAAAAGTTTGAGTAGAACCATAAGTAACTCCTCCTAAATAAACTGCTGAACCTGTTGCATATATGTCTCCATTGACTTGTAATTTATAACCTGCATCAGTTGTAGTTCCTATTAATACATTACCACCATTTGTAATACGCATTCTTTCAGTAGATGAAGCACCCGTATAAAATGCAGTAGCACCATAACTAGCCATTAATATTCCATCTAAGCCAGAATTATATTGTAAATAATCATTAGGGTCAGCACCTATACATAATTTACTAGAATCGTGATAATTACCTACATATATATCTCCTACCACTTGTAATTTAGCGTCAGGTGTTGTTTTACCAATACCAACATTACCCCCACTTGTCCAAGTAATTATATTTGTTCCACTTGTATAGTTTTTAATACTACCAGTAGCTGCACCAGTTGGTGTACTTAATGAATAATATCTTGCAGCACCATCTCCAAATATAATGTCAAAAGCACCGCCTATATTAGAAAATAAAACATTTGTAGCAGTTTCTGTTGAAAATGCTCTGCTTGTTGAACTTGATGATATTGTACCACTTAATGTAGCAGTTGTTCCACTTAATGCACCTGTTAACGTTCCACCACTTAATGGCAAATAAGATGATAAAGCAGAACTTGTTATATATCCTGCACCATTTGTAATCTGATTATTATTAGTAGGTATAGTTATAACTCCTGTACCATTATTGTAAGCACCTGAACCTGCAGTAAAACTTAATGACATTCTTGCAAGTGTATCAGTATATTGTGTAATAGTAGATGAAATTACACCTGTAGTATTGCTATAACTTATTCCTGTACCTGCACTTAATGAACTTAAAATAATATAGTTAGAACCATTTGTTAATTGAGTATTATTTGTAGGAATACTTATAACTCCTGTAGTATTATTATAAGAAGCATTCCCTGAAGCAAAACTTAATGATGCCCTAGCTAATGCATCTGTATATTGTGTTATTGTAGATGTAATAACCCCTGTTGAACTATTATAACTTATTCCTGTACTACCGCTTAAAGAACTTAAAATAATAAAAGAACTTGGATTAGATGCTAGATAATAAGAACTATTATCATAACTCACTGTAGTTCCACTAATCTTTATAAATCCTGTTCCACTTAATGCAGGTTGTTTTCCGTTAAATGTATTCCAATCCGTTGAACTTAAATAACCATTAGCTGAAGTAGTAGCTTGAGTAATACCTAATGTACCACTCGTTGTAATAGTTCCTCCTGTTAATGGAGCAGTAGTTGCAATAGATGATACTGAACCTGAAGAACCAAATAAAGCTGCAATTTGTGATAAAGTAATCTTTTTTAATTGACCTGTTATAGCATCACCAACTACAGTTAAATCACTAACTGATGGTGATAAACTTGTTCCTAATTCATTTATTTTTTTACTTTGCATATTAAGGTATTTGACAAGTATCGTTTAATGAAGATAATGTTAATGAGAAATCTATTTTAATACCTGCTAAATAATCAGGGTCTGATTCCGTATAAAATGACATTGGCATATTATCACCTGCTATCCAATTATATTGTGGGTCTCTTAAATTAGCTACAATATCTTGTGATACTAAAGTCATATCACTTAATACTTCTGTTTCGTTTATTTCCTCCATTAACATTCTATCCATTACATAAATAGAAAAATTGTATTGTATTTGTTTAGCTAATATTTGAGCATCAATTAAAGTAAAGAACATAGCAGGGTAAGTAACTTCTCCGTTACTTAATCTCTCCCAAACATCACCGAAATACACGAACTTAATTTGCTCGTGATTGTTTCCGAATGTTGTTATTTGTTTTACTATTTGGTTTAAGGTCATTCTTTTTTGTTTTTTCTAAATAAACTTTTAGCTTATTTTGATTTTTAATGTTTGCTTCTTTGCTCATATTAACATCCTATTTTACCCTGATATTTTTGTGCTAAGTTTTTATTCTCATAGCAGCTATCATTATCTAAATATAGTGATGAAGTATAACCTTCTAAGTCAGGTACGATTGTATCAATACCACTTGTAAAGTTTAAATATTCAGGGAATGTAGTATTATTTTGTCTTAAATATTTAATTATTCTTTGCTTGTAAAACTCTGCTCTAGTTCTATATCTATTTGCTACATCAATCATATCCTGCATTGATGGGTTTTCTGTATTATCACCTTGCTTTCTTAGTAAACCTTTATTATAAAACTGATATGATAAACCCATTGGCAGTTCACTCATAACATAATAGATAAGGCAATCAGCTACATAGTTGTCTAGTAAAGCCTGTTCATCCATATTTAAGGTGCAATTATTTACACCATCTTGTAATCTATTATATAAAGTACTACCCAATGTTGGTAGTATATACATATCCTGTGCCGTCTTAATTTCAGGCAATACTAATTTCTCATCTACATTAGCGTGTAAACCTGTTCTATCTTTAATACTTTGTACTGATATGAATAATGTATTTAATGACATTTATTTAATTTTTCTTGTAACTATATTTGTTTTCCATTGATGACGGCAAGATTCACTTATCGTTCCATTATCATTCCACCATCCGCCTTTTCTATCCCATACTGAATATCCTAATCTAGAACTCATCATTTCAATATCACTTCTACTATATAGCTTTTTTGCATCTAATAAAGCAACACAAAATGGTCTACTTGTTTTTTTATCTGAATCATTATATCCTTCAATCCATTCATAAGAAAAACGAACCATTATTTCTGTTGTCTGTGGTTTTACATCTTTAACTGTCTTACTTAATGGTTGTGTTAATTCTCTTGATACAATAATATTACTATCTATTCCTTTTCCTATTTTAGTTTCTTTAACCTTTAATATTTTTCTATCTTCTAAATCCTTTAAAATAGTATTAATTGTATTAACATTTTCATCTAATACCTCTGCTAATACTTCTGGAGTAATATCCTTTTGTTTAGAAATTTGGTCAAGTATATCTGATTCTAATTGGTTAACATCAGCAAACATATAAAAGTCTGCTTCATCACTAAATCTTTTACTTGTTTTCCAAATATTAAATGATTCTTTATTCTCACCAAACTCATAAAATACACTAAAATCTTGTGCAGCAAATTGTGCATCTAATTCTTCTGAACCTAACCAAGTATTAACTTCCTCATCACTTAAAGCATATCCTGTTTTAAGCATTGCAGTAGCTTGGTCTCTATTAATTTTACCTTTAGTAAACTCACGAATTATACGCTGCATATTCTGCCACTCTCTACCTTTTAGACCTTTGATATGTTCATTAACAGATAAACCCTGTGCAGGTGCAGTAGAATCAATAGTAGGTGCATATTTAGTCATATCAATACCTATCTTTTCTAATATCCAATCTTTAGGTGCAACTGAAGCTATTGTTTGTTCACTAAATTCTATTCCAATTGGTTCTGTAGGTATAATCTTTATTTCAGTTGTAACACCTTTATATTTAGCTAACATATTAAATACACTTTCTAAATGCATTTGTTTTGCATTAACATAAGTGTTTTTAAATATCTCATAACCATCACGCATCTCTGTTCTGCTTCCTAACTTACCTGATTCAGCAATACCCATAATAGAAGGAGTAGTAACTTGATGTCCACTAAATATATTAGTTTGAATCAATTCATCTACTCTACCAAAATCTTCTTTAGTTAAATCACTTGTACCTAAATCATCTACGACAGGCTTCCTAGATATATCATTAACAAAAGCAATCATATATTTCTTACCATCTGCACCACTATAAGTCTTTCTTAATCTATTATCTACATTACGTTTCTCTTCATCATTAGGCTCACCATTTGGCAAGGTAATAAGTTTACTAGCTGAAAACCCTGTTTGTGCATTTCCTAAAATATGCTTAGATACTTCAATATCACTTTCAATATAGTTTAATGCAGCAAAATAAGATGGCAATCCATAAATACCAATATTAGGTCTGTACTCTTTAATGTAAAGAATTTGTTTACCTGTTGGTTGTTTAGGATTAAATGCAGCTATTACACTAGGTTTAACCTTATTATCTTTCCAATCTTCTTTATACCAATACTGCGTATTATCTTTATTAGTTCTAATTTTTACATAATCACAATGCCATATCTCAGCAAGGTTACCTGATAAATCCCAAATAATTTCTAAATAAGCGCCACCAAATATCTCTATATCTAAAGATACTTTTCTAGTTAAATCATTTAATGTTTCTACTCTATTTGCTTTATCTATAAATGCTTTAGCATCAGGTTCACCTGACCAACCATTGCCTGTAATATAATGCACCTTGCTTTTAACAATTGCACTATGTTTAGATGACTTATTATATAAATCTACTATATATTCAGGATAATCATTGTTTTCTCCATATTTAATGTAGCCACCATCAATACCTTTCTTTTCTTTAAATTCAGGTTGTCTAGCTTCTGCAAATGTTAATACTCTTAAATCTATCATTGTCTAATTGTATAAGTGTCTGTTGTTGTATATTGATTATATGTCATAGTAGTTCCTAAAAGCCACATAATGCCTGTTTCTAGCTTGTTTAAGCCTGTTATATCTAAATTGGTAGTACTTGCTTGTTCGTAAACTTCATAGGTATATTGACCTTCTAATTCGTTTTTAAAGTATGTATTAGTAACTATGCTAAAAACATTGTACCTATTTTTGTACAAACTTGTATCTGTTGCATTTAATTTGATAAATTTTACCTCACAATTACTACTTCTATTTATAAATACAAATAAATAATTAGGGTTACTCAACAACTGTTTTTCAGTTAGTGTCATAACAATAGTATTTGTTTCGCCTTTAGTTAAATGTATCATCAAATATAAATAGCAATTATATAAATGTTTTCAAAATAGGTAATATTGTTACTTATTGTTCACAAAAAGTAAACTTTCACGAATACGTGAACATTGTACAATGATGTACAATGATTAAAGTAAAGTTATTGCTTGACTGAAATCCAATTCAGTAAAGTTATAACTTGACAAATGTTATAACATAAGTCAATAACTTGACTTTTTGACTCATATGCGTATATCTACGAATAAATATGGATAAAAAAAACCCCCACCTAGAAAACTAGGCAGGGGAACTAACTATGAAAAAACTACAAACTAACCTGCAGTTGTTAAAGAAGCTATAATAGAACTACTTACTTCAGGTGCTAAAGCAGCTTCTGCTCCGCTAAAAGTTAAAGTATATCCACTTCTATCTCCTTCAGCAGTACCTGTAGCGGCACTACCACCTGTCAAATCTAATGTTCTTGTTTTACCAAGATACCAATATTTACCATTACTATCTTTAGCAACAGCATTCAATCTATTTTGAGCTAATAACAAGATTTCATTTCTTGTATTTGCTTGTAATTTATTTAAAATTATTGTTAATTCAGTTGTATAATACAATGTACCATTTTGTACATTCGCTGCTACTGTTTCAGTAAACATTGAAGTACCTTTTGTTAACTCATATTTATAGAATCTCTTACCTGTAGATTTAGTTATTGCACTAATAACTCCACTTGCTTCGGTAGTAGATGCGACATCTGAACTTGCAATAAAATAAACTTCGGTAATTCCACCTAAGGAATCACGACAATCTAGGGTATATCCCTGAGTTAATGCACACGCCATTTTTGTTTATTTTATAATATTAAAAATGGGAAGTATATTTCAACTCCCCTTATTATTTAGATATTCACTTTTACAACTTCATCAGGGAATGCGATATTCACACCCATTTTGAACTCTGCTGCAAAACGAACTTCATCAGCCTCTTTTGCAAAGAAGATGTCAAATTTCTCTTCTTCGTTCAATAAATCTGTACCTAAGAACAAGTTGCTTAAACGCATTGCGTAAACATCATTAGTTCCATTTAAACCATTTAAAGCAATAACTTTAATTGAAGTCCCTGGCAATACAAATTCAGAATCAGCTTTACCATCAAAAGTATATGCAAATAAGTTTGAGTTCTTTAATGCAATAGTGTAAGTACGGAAAGTATCAACACCACATACAATAACCATATCTTCCATTGATACTACTTTAGCAGGAATTGCTTTGTAAACACCATCAAATAAACTTACTACGTTAGCAGAAGTAATTGAAGTTAAAGGCGCACCTGAAATAAATCCTGATACATTAGCATCAATAACACCTGAAGCAGCACCAATCAATTTGATTAAACCATCAAACTTATTTAAGTTACCATTAGCAGAAGTTGTATCACCTTGCCAAATTGCACTCTCTAATTGAGCAGCAATTGTTTTAGCTTTTCTATCTGTAAAATCTTGCTCAAAAGGAATTGAATCATAAATTGAACCTGTTGGTAAAGCCTTTTGTAAGTATTTAGCTTCTAATGACTTTGGACATAAAGATTCTTGTACTTTGATTTTACCTACTGTTACAGTTCTTTGAGTGAAAGAAGTTGTACCACTTGCATTCCATCCGCAAGTACCACCTGTTTGGAAGAAAGCATCTGTATCCATAATGTTGATAGTTTGTGCTGACTTAACACCAACCATAACATTACCTGCACTCTTAATAAGAGCAGCAGTTTTTGCACCTAAAACAGAAGAAGTAACTAACTGTGCTTCGTTCTCTTTAGTATAATTCGTTAATGAACTAATTGAAAATGACATTGTTTATAAATTTATTTGTTTAAAATTGCGTTTCTATATTTCTCTAATCTTTCATATTTTGTATCATTGCTAGATACATATGATTGAAAAGCATTTGCTGACTTTTGAGTAGGCTCTGCAGTTGGAGTGTTTGAAAGTGCCTCTACTAATTCAGCTACTTGTGCAAACCCTTGCTTTACTTTGCTCTCTAATTCAGTAATCTTTTTTTCTAATTGGCTTTTTTGCTCTGCAAATTCAGCCTTTAATGCTTCAGCCATAGCTTGAGTATCTTGTGCAGGAGCAACAGGTGCAGCAGGTGCTACAGGCTCTTCTACTACTACATCTTCTTTTGGAGATGCGATTTCTATGATTGTTGCCATTTCATCAACTTGGATTGAAGTACCATCCATTAATTGATATTCTCCCATTGGAGCAGGAGTACCATCAGCCATTTGAACCATACCACCAATCTTTAATTCAGAAATTTGAACTTTAGTTCCATCTGCTAAAGAGTATTCAGCCATTTGTACTTTAGTTACTTCAGGAGTAACAGGTGCAACAGGCTCAACTACTTGTGGCATATCTTCAAATATTGCTCGTATTTGTTTTAATGCTTCTTTTGGATTCATTTTATTTTTCTTTAAATGTTAATAAATTATAATGTTTATCACTTAGAACTCAATCTGTTCTAATATGTTTTTTATCTTTTGCATCTTAACTTGGTCTTGACTTGCTTTAGGAGTATAGTTAAATATTCCTTCAATAGAGAATCCGTTAATCTTACCTGCTTTAACTTGTTCCCATACTGCATCATTCTCTACTAGCATTGAACAAAACCAACTACCATCAGGTGCATCTTCAAATCCTTTCATTGGTGCTATGCCTCTAGACTTATCACTAATAAAACTTTCAAACATAGTTACCCCTGTTTCAATTTGATTAGGGTCGTGCATTAGGTTTACATTGTTTTGATATCCTTTTTTAAAATATTTCTGAACAATTTTTGTAATAGTATCTTTAGAAAAAGCCACATAGTAATCACCAAAAGTAGCATCACTTCTAAAAATAGGCGTGTCAGCCAACATAGCGCAACCACTAATAATGTGCTTATCTTCGCTAATGATTTGAAACTTTTGTTCATTTTTAAAGGCATTCCAATTCTTTTGAATTGCAGGTCTATCTACTAATGATACGAATTGCACCTCTGCATCATCCAATAAATCATCTGATATTTCCAACATATATAAAGGTAATTCCATACTCATAAATAGTATTTTTTAAAATATTAACTAAATCTTGCTCTTTGTCTTATTGCAGTTATTCTATCTTGACTGCTTGTTACATCACTTTCAACTACATATGCTCTTACTGCATTGTTACCTATATCGTTAATTGATTGCTGATTTAATTGCGTTACTTGTGCAGTTGGTAATTCAGGCATAATTGGTGATATACTTGATAGAGAAGGCATAGAACCTCCACCACCACCACCATTAGGAACAGGAACAGAAGTTATTGATTTAACAGTTTTAATACCTGTTGCTATAATTGTTGCAACATTAGCTATTTTAGCAATAACATCAAATGGAGAAGGTAATGTTGACTTTTGTTTTAATGCCTCACTTGCTCCCTGATATGTATTTATAGTAGCAGTTGCTATTCCTAATGCTTTTCCTGCTGCAGTATCTTTACCAACAAAGTCAGTTAGCTGACCCATTAATTCAATAGATTCTTTTACCTGTGCTTTTTTTTCTTCTTTTTTACTTTTAGTAATTTGACTATCTATATCTCTTTCCTTTGTTGCATATTTTGCAATAATATCTAATCTATCTTTTTCTGATAAATCCAAATTAGATAATTCAATTGCTCTTTGTTCATCTAGATATGCACCTTTATTAGCAAGTCTTTGTTGGTCTAGTTCATAATCATTATCTAATAAACTATTTTTATAATCTATATCAGATATTAGATTCTCCATATTTTGAAAATCTATTGCTCTTTTATCTGCTGCCTTTTTTTCATCTATTGCTCTTAAATCTTTTGCTAATTGCACTTCAAAATCAGTAGTAGCTTTCATACTAGCTTGATTTCTTTCATATTCTTTATCTGCTAAATTTTTCTTTCTTTTATCTTCATTATTAGATAGTACAATTTTATCAGCTTCTAAATCTCTTAATTGATTAATTTCATCTTTACTAAGTTCTCCTTTTACTTTTTGAGTTAAATTTAAAATTTCAATTTGTTTATCTAATCTCTCTTGTTTCTTTTTATATATTTCTGCCTCATTACCATCTTGAGATTCTAGTTTTTTTATTTGATTATCATATTCATTTGTAACATTTTTTAAATTATCTTTTAATTTATCTAATTGTCTACCTTGTTCACTTGTTAAACCAATAAAATCTGTAATTGCGTTAACTATTCTCATTACCTCATCACCAAATCCTTTTAAATCAGGGAATACTTTTAATATAGTTTCTTTAACTTCTTTAAAATTTGCAACTAATAATCCTAATCCAACTGCTAATGCTCCTACTCCTGTTGCTATAATAGCACCTCTTAATGTTGTAAATGCAGAAACTACTTGTGTTCTAATTACAAGCCCTAAGTTTTTAAAACTATCAATACTATCACCAACTGCTTGTAAACCTTGTGATAATGCCATAGCTGATTGAACCTTTAATAATGTTTTTTGTACATTATCTGATTCAGCACCAAATAAAGCCATTGCTCCTTGTACTGCTCCGAATCCACCTGCAACACCTGATAAGGAAGCAGTAAGGGATTTAAATTTCGCATCAGGATTAAAAGCCTCTGTTAATGCTTTTGCATCAGTTATTCTATCCCTAAGTTCTGCTGCTTTTTTTGCTGCATTTGCTGCTTCAATAGATGTAGCACCAAACTTATCAGATAGTATTGCTACTTCTGCCTGTGCTTCTCTAAGTTGCTTTTTAAGTGAACCTACTGAACCTTCAGCATTGGTTTTGACATTAATATTTAAATCATAATTTTCTGTTGCCATTAGTATGTTGTTTCAATTACTTTTAATAAACTCAATTTTGTTGTATTGTATTGCATAGGATTAAATCCTTCTACTTTATTCAATCTAAATAATACTCCATCTATCCATATAAACTTACTAAAGTCTAATGTATTAATATCATTAGTATTTAGTAAAGCATAGCAACTTAATAGCTTACTATCTTTACTTGTTATCTCTGCCATATAATCACTATGATAGGCATTAAATAAATTAGTAGTAGGATATGATGTTGTTGTTATATAAACCTCTTTAGGCGCACCAAAGTTTATATCTTGGTCAGGTATTCCACTTCCATTAAAATGCAAATGACCTGCATAACCATAGCTTGTTAATGTTACTAAATTACTGCTACTATTTTGTGCGTGTATATTCCAACTTGTTACACCTGTTATTTTTTGTACTTGCATTATTCTTATAACACTATCCATCTGTTGTTCTTTAGTATTACTATCAGATAACTTTAATATTTGTGTTATTCTCTTATCTCTACCTGTTGCTTGTATTAATGGACTAGATGCAAATATTACCTCAAGTGATTCTGTATCTTTACTAAAGTCATATAGAGTATCAAATAACCTATCACCATAATTTTCATTATATTTCTTTTTATAGCTTTCATTATAGTAATCATTATCATCTTTGTATTTGAATTGGTAGTATCTTGCATTTAGTTCACTCATTGGTTTTATACTTAATGGCTTAGACCTATCTATTTTATTAGACCAATCTAAAGCATTATTACTTGTTGTAGGATAAAAGTCTATGTATGGTTTTATAAATATCTTTTTCTCAGTAAATATATCATCATAAACATATAGATTATACATTTTACAAATGCTTAAAAAGAAATCCTTTTGAAATATTCCCTTAGGTATAGTATTATTTATTTTAATAGCTTCGTTATAATTTAAAGGAACTACATCTGAACTTGTAGTACCTAAATTTAAACTTCCACCTGAAAATACTTGTAAACTATAACTAGATGAACTACTTGTCCAATCTAAAGAAAAAGTCAAACTATCACTTGGATTAAAAGTTATTCCTGTTAGATTAATATTAGCAGTAAAATAATGTCCTGCAAATGGCGCACCAATATAATAACTTCCAATAGTAACGGTTGCTTTTTTAACATTAAGTGTAGCTATTCCACCTGCAGTATATAACCCAACCAATTTAAAATCTAAATTCATTACCTTAGCTGCTGCACCTGTATAAATATATGTATTACTGCCATAGGTAAAATTACCTAAAGTAGTATTAGTGAAACCTATTGGAATAGTTGTACTTGAACCTGTATAAGTCGTAACATTAGGAGTAGATACTAATTGAACATTACTTAATGTTGAAAAAATCTTTTGATTATGTGGTATTATTAACCTCTTAAATGGGTCTGTATTTAATAAAGGAAAGTCATAAGTATAACCACTTCCTGCAAATATCTTTTCTAAATATTCTTTTACAAATAATGCAGGTCTAAATGTCATTACATCATAATCTAATTTATCTGAACTATATGTTCCATAGTCAATCAATGGATAATAATAACCAGAACCATATCCTGAACTATTATTAGTTCCTCTAGCACCTGATACTTCCCAACTAGGGGTTATATTCTCGTGTATAAAAGTATGGTCATATGCGCTAAAATCTAAATCATCTTTTGAATTTTCATTACCAGTTAATCTCTTATTACCTAATGCAGATATAAAACCACCTAACTCACCAAAAACAGAACATTGATATTCTATCTTATTATTATCAATGACTATTTCTAATATTCTTAATGTGCCTTTAAATACTTGTATCTTATCTATAAATATTCTACATTTAGCAGACTTACTAGCATTAAAATTATAGTTAACATTTGGGAAAGTATTATCCGTAAAGTTTGCATTACCTAAGTCAAATACAAAACCAAAGATTCTATTGTTAGTAGAATTACCTGCTATGTTTATAGTCTTTGAGAAAGAAGTATTCCTAGAACCAAAATCTACAATATCATCAATAGTATAATTAAACTCCGTACTTATATTTTGTAATAAGTCTAATCTATAATCTTCTATATAAATTTCTGTGCTAATCATTATCTGTATTGGCTATTTAAATATTTGGAAATTTCAATATCTATTTCAAAATTAAATAACTTATCTGAAACCTCTAACTTATATTGGTAATTATTAGATGATATAACTACAGGGAAATATGCTCCTTGTACTTCTATATAAACAATAGAACTAGCTACTAACTGTGCTAACCATTCATAGTCTTGTTGGCTTACCCAATCAGAAACTAAATGGTACATATCTTTATGTTGAATAGAATAGCTTATTGTACTTTCATTATATTTATTATAATTATCTACATTGCTCATTGTATTTCCTATCAATTGCCAATCACTTCTTTTATAATTGCTTCTAGTATATTCGCTAGACCTTTTATTAACTAATGCAAATTTCATTGTATCCCATCCCCCTAAACGATTAAGGAAATTAAGATTGAACTGCTTGTATTTAGGATAACACTTTTGAGTAAATTTTAACTTCCTAGATTCTGCTGCACCTAATTTTATAGATACATTATAACCCCAAGTATTTGCATTAATTAAAGTTCTACCTGCGAATGTATTAATATTAGCAGCACTTAAATTAAATAGATTCATTTGCCCACTAAATGTAATTGAACCACTTGCAGTATCTATTACAGAACCTGCTTCGTTTACTACATCTATTTTAGCTGAATAAGAACCTGCAGTTACTTTAAAGAATGTAGCATAAAATATATCACCATATTCAATTATAATATTATTTACATCTCGTTCAGTTAGCCAATCATTTGTAAAGTTTTGTATTAATAGGTTATCATAGTAATCAGATAGTACCAATGGTGTTTCTGCATTGCTTAATAGTATATCTGCAAATAATGGTTGGTAGTAATTATAAGCACTTAATGCACTTGATGCTAGGTTTAAATTAGTCAATAGATTGCCACCACTTATATACTCTTCTCCTATCTGTATTGTAGCATCTACTTTTATCTTATCGTTAGAAGCTACTAATATAGAACTTCCAGAAGGTTCAAAGTAATTAGTTGCATATGACCTAATCATTGGTGATGGGTTAAATACACCATAGCTTCCTTCGGCTGAAGGTGCAGGGAATATTTTAGTTCTACTAACCTGTGAACCACTAACATAAACATCATATACAAACTTAAATGAAGTTAAGTTTACATTAGTTGAACTTGATACATACCATAAACTATCGTGCATACTTGAATATGGTGCAGGACTACTTTGTATTGTTATTGCCATTTTCTTTACCTATTTGTCTAATTTTAATTTGAATATCTTTACCTAATGCTGCAGTCATTACATCATAGAAGTTTTGACCGAATGTTTCTTTAGCTGCATTATCAAAGTAATGTGTTGAACTTAATCCTCTTCTATGTATTGACCTAGCTATTAAATAAGCTAAAGACTTTTTATCTTCTATTGCCTTAGTTTCTACTCCTAGTTTTCTATAAGGTTTTACAGATGTAGTTTTCTTTTTACCTGAATCTATCATTCTTTGTGCTACTGCAATCGGAATGCTCTTTTTAGATGGGTTAAATTTATAAGGTGTTTTGCTATCTGCCTTTTCGTTTTTAGTTCCTCTAACACCTTTATTTACAAATTTCCAATACTTTGATGCAGGTTGATTTTTAGAATAACCCAAAGACAAAGTATATGTATTTCCATATTTTGTAATATTTGTCCTGATATCCTTTATATCACCACTTGCTATATTTTTATTAGCTATTAGATTATTTTGAGCAGTTATAACAAATTGACCACCAAATTGATTAAGTAATGATTCAACAACAGGAAATTCATCTTCCTTAATGCGCTGCTCACCTAATCTATTTAGGATTCCACTTGCTAAAAACTCTGCCTGTGCTTTACTAATGCTCATACAAATAAATAGGATAATGCCCTAAAATAACTAACCCCCACCTTTTTTAAGAGCAGGGGTAGTCAAACCAAAACCTAAACTATGCAAACTATCTTATTTTCTTTATCTGTTCATTATCAAAATCTGTCTTAGCCTTTAGATATGATAAGCTATTTAAACATTCTATTGTACTCATTTCATATACTTGCGTAACTGTGCAATTTTCGTACTCGGCAATAAGTTTGGCTGAATATTGCCATCCAAAATACTGCATAAACTTGCTGCCACCTCTTTCGCTTTGTCCTCCTTCATCCCTGCTTCCTTCAACTTGCTCACCAAATAATCCTGTGAAACTTCTATCCAATTTCTGTATACTTGATAAAAAAAAACAAGCGAATGGTAAACATCTACAAACTTAGCCTCTAGCATATCGTTGGAATACTCCTGATGTTTACTTGCATCATAGGGTTGGTCAACCCAAAATCCTAGCTTTCTTTTCTGTGGTATTACCATTGTCGCTGCTAACTTATGTAGGTTGCCATATAAATCCTCACTAAATACCTTGCTTTCTATATACCTTGCGAATGGCATCTTGCTGATGTCGTAGTTAATCCTGTACCTTCTACTCCTAGATATGGCTATATGCTTCTTAGGAGTGCCTTGTATTGGCTCATTTAAGAAAGTAATAGTTTTACTCAACTCTTTGTATTCATTCAAAGGAAGGCTATCTATTTGCATTTCAGTCATATTGTTGACTATGCCTACTAATTTAACTTCTAAGTCTAAATCTGTTGCATCTTTCTCTTTAGAGTTAAGAGCAGTATAAATCTGTTGGTATTGCCATACACTTATTTTTTCCCACATAGGTCTTTGATTTTGCATAAAGATAGCATAATTAAATAGACTATACAAAATACAGGTACTGAAATAAAGAAGAATTTAAGCATTCCTAATGTTTCTTTCATTTGTTTGTTTTTAAAATATCCCTGTCCCCTTAGGATAACCCACTAACGATTATTAATTGTTTAATTAAACAGGGATAGTATCTTAAATATTTTGTAAGTAGGCAGTTATCAGAAATACTACGACTAATATAATTACTGCTTCTGTATTATGGCTTTTTTGTTTCATAAAAAATTGTGCGTTGTTCAGTCGCACCCCTGACTATGGTGGGTTAGTTATGATTGATATAATTCGTAATATTCCATTAAATGTGATACATCAAATCCATTTTCTGATAAAATATTAATTCCTTGCATAGTGCAACAAAATGAATACTTAGAAAATTCCCAATTTTTACCAAAAGTATCTCCTTCGTAAGAATTATAAACTAATTCTTTTTTTACTAAAGAACCAATTAATCCTTTTTCTTCATTTGTTTGTACTTTGAAGTTCCCACAACTATCTGTGTTTTGGTCATCATAAATGTTGTGCAACATTTTTAATTCTTTTTCTGTAATCTTTTTCATAATGTTTGTTTTTTTGGTTTGTTTGATAAATCAAAGATAGGTCAAGATTTATACATCTTCCAAACATTTTGCCAACTATTTTTAAACTTTGTGATGAACGGTAAATATAAGTGATGAACGGTAATTAGACAAATAAATACCTACCATTACCCCTTTTAATGCTGAAATTAGACCACGCTAGTGCTAGTGCCATAACGCAATCATCGTGGAATCCGCTAGGTGAAGAGTACCTTACCCCATTAGAAGTGAATTGATACTCAAACACTTCTAACTCATTTACTATAACCCCACTTGGAAAACCTATCCTAGATTGTTGGATGGCAGTTGCTAGACCCTCCATTAGTTGCTGCTTAGATTGGCTTGTAAACTTTAAACCTTCTACCATTATGTTCTCCCTTTTTAGGTCTTCGGTAATAGGGTCTCCTACACCTGTGCTATCTATCAATATAGGGCATCTAGGCAGCCTTTTAATATTCTCCTTAGTATTATGCCAATCCATTTGGAAGCGGTCAAAATAAGCCACATTGCCTTCATTGTCTAAGCCTATGATAACTGTATGGTCAACTGACTTTGCTAAGTCAATACCAAATGCTACTATAGGTTGGTTACTCATTGGTTTAATGCAATTCTCTATAAACTTATTACCGAATGGGTTCGCACTATTCTCGCTAGGGTTTGCCATATACTCCTGCTCAAATACTACTTCAGGTAATTGCATCCTAGCTTCATCTATTTCTTGTGGGTCTATGAATGGGTTATCATAGCTAGTAAACTTAAACGATGCCCAATCATTTTCCCCTGCCTTCATAAATAAACTATAAAAAAAGTTTTTACCTCTAGGTGTTGATAAGAAGATAGCCTTGCCTTTGTAATCTGTTAGCGTAGGTCTTATACTATTTTGCCACCCCTGTTCTAAATCAGGGATATATGATGCTTCATCTATTATAACTAAGTGAAACTTTCTACCTCTAAGGTTATCTAATCGTTCACCTGTGAAGAACTCTACCTGTCCACCATTGGGAAAATCTATTTTAAGGTCAGACTTGTTTTTAGGCAATTCTAGGCTCTCTGTTAGCTTACCAAAGAAAACCTTCGCCAATCCGTAAGTAGGGGTTATATAAGCTACAGAAAGTCCTTTAACGGCATATGTAACTGAAAGTATCTGTGATAGTTCTGACTTGCCAAATCTTCTACCACACATTACTACTCTGAATCGTTTATCGCATTCAAGTATCTTCTGTTGGTTTGCGTGTGGGTTAGGTAGAAATATTTGCACTATAAAATGGTTTTACCATCTACAAAAATAACTTCTATTTTATTATCAGACTTAATATCCATCTGTTCCTTTGGTTTACCATAAACTCTAGTAAGTAAAGTTTCTATTGAATATAGGCTACCTTTTTTCATTGAATTAAGTATAGCCTTGCATACTGTTCTTTCTAATGCAGTTGCTAAAACATCCTCTTCAATAGCTTTTAATTGGTCTTCAGTCATAGCCATAAGATTTTGCATTGTATCATTTACCTCTGATAGTTTATACCCTTGCTCAATAAGTAGGCTTACATATTTTTTAGGTCTACCATTAGGATTGCCTGATTGCCCTTTAGGAAATTGATATTCTATAATGTCTTGCAATGCCATTGTCTTGTTATTGTCTTGTTTATTTATCTAATTTAGACTTAAAATGTTCACAAAGTTTATCCATCTTACCAAGATAATATGTCATAAAATCTTTGTAACCTTCGCTATCTTGTTGGTAATTAATGTATAATATACCCCTCAATCTTTGTGATGGGGTCTTATTTGATTCTAGGTCTGTCTTTATAGAATCTATTGTATCTATATCATCTTGTTGAAACAATTCTTCTTTTATTCCAATATAGCAGAATCTTTGATTCAATTGAAATATTTGAGCAGCATCAACAGGGGATAATTCCTGTGTTCCAAATGTTACTTTAATAGTTTTATCTTTTCTAGAAGTTAATCCTTCTATTTGTGCAGGTAGTATTATCATTTGCCTTGTCCTCTACTTGGTTTAGGTTTGGGAGAATGTTTATTATAAGATTTTTTAGCTTTACCTCTTTTTCTTTTGCCAAATGAAATTTTGGTTGAATCACTTTTACCTTTTGCCATCTAATTTTTCTTTATGTTTCTTTTTTAAAAATTCCATATGTGTTTTTGTATCACCCATTACAGTATGACAATATCTGCATAATGCCATAAGATTTTCTATTGTATCTCCTATCTTAGTTCCCCCCATTCCTCTAGCCTCTATATGATGAATGTCAACTGCTCTAGCGCCACAAACTTCACAAGGAAAAAATTCTTCACCTGAATATCCAAAATGTTTTAAATATACTTTAGTGTGATTCTTCAAATTTAACCCCCCTTGCTTTTGGTAATAAATTAACCTGTGTTATAACATCAGGGTTATTATCCGTATGAATCTCAATTCCTAAAGAATCTATTTTCTTAACCTTTTCTCTATTAGAACCTGTGGCATAAACTTTATCACTTGGTATATGTAATTCTCTAGCAACAGTTAACATACCTGATTTATCGTGTCTAGCTGATATGATGTAAACTGAATTACCTGCTGCTATATCTCTTTTAGCTTTTTCTTTTCCTGCATCTGTACTTAATACTCCATCATAATCATAGCTTACTTTTTTTCCAGCATATTTACCACTAGCTAAAATAGCTGCCCAAACCTCTGCAGCTTTATCTTGTGTGTCATATATACAACTACCTGTACCTATTCTATATTTTCCGTTGCTACATTTATATATTGGCATTGCCTATCAATTTATTATAAATAGCAAATCTTTTGTTATTTATGGTGTGAAGGTTAAAATTGGTATTACAATAGTCAAATAGCTTTTGTCCGTATTCTATCCTAGCTGCCTCATCAAATGTCAATAGCTTAATCCATTTGTACCAATCTTGTTGGTTATTTACATAGCATACAGGCATATCTTTATAGGGATGTACATTGCTAACTATGGCAGGATTCTTCTTGGATGCAGTTTCTAAAACCTTTAAATTAGATTTCATTGAACCAAACTTATTCTCAACTAAAGGTATAATGCTAATATCAGAATCACAATAAGCACCCATATATTTTGTTATATCTGCATAGTCATATATCGTTGGATTTAATTTTAAACCATTAGTAAATACTCCTATCATCCTATCCCATAAATGTTTCTCACCTAAGTTATATCCTGCTATTACTGTTCTAACAGGGAAGTTTATTTTCTTCATAGGATTACGAAGTATATCTAAATCAGGAACGTGAGTACCACTACCTGACCAAAACAATCTAACCATATCAGATTCTAGTTTATTATCTTGGAACTGCTCTTCACCATAAGGCAAAGCATTAGGAAGTATTTCTACATTAGAATTATACTTATATATTTCTTCTGCTAATCTTTCGTGCGTACAGGTGCATAGGTCAGCTACCTTCATATACTCTGTAATTATTTCAGCTATGTTACTTTCTCTATATCTCTGTGCTAGAATATGTGAAGGTGGTAATATCCAATAGTCATCATTATCTACAATCAGTTTAAAGTTATATTTTAATTTCATCTTCACTAATAACTTTGCATCCGTAGCAGCTAGGAATCTATTAAAAATTACTATATCATAGTTATTATCAAACACTAATTCATTAATGGTATCTGTAATCATACAATAGTCTTTCTTCATATTGACTAATGGCATCATAATTCTATGATAACCTACCCCACTAAACTTTGTTGTAATTGCTAGTATTCTCATAAAGGAATATAATATGTTTTAGTTCCATCTCCGTATGCTGATACATTTCTATTATGTAAATCCCAAGTCTTTTTTACTAAATCCATCTTGTTATAACCATAAGCATCAATACTATTCTGTTCAATATGATTTGCTTTTATATTTGGTATGTACTTTGTTTGTAATCCTGCTGCTCTACATCTAGTGCAATAGTCTAAGTCTATTGCTCCGTATGGGTCTAGCTGCTCATTAAATGCACCTAGCCTATTTATTGTTTCTTTTGATATTGTAAAGTTGCCAATCAAATCTAATGAATCACCATTAAATCCTCCTAATGGAATTGAACAAATACCTATACTTGTATCGTTCATATAGTTATTTCTAATTAGTAACCAATTATCAGGTTCTTGTATATCATTACCCATAATAGTTATATAATTAAAATTGTTTAATTGCATCAATCCCTTATTGATTGCATAAGCAATTCCTGTTTCATCTACAATACTAATTAAGTCTATATGCTTACCTGCATTTTTAATATTATGAAACAAAGTTTCAATATTCTTATTTTGATAGTTTAAATAAATTAGTGCGTTCATCGTGGTTTATTTTCTCCTAGTTTTCTAGCAGGTACTCCTGCGTATTTTGTATATGGTTCTGATACACCTTTAAAAAATGCACTTGCTCCTATCATACATCCAATATGAATAATACTAAATTGATGTAATACCGCATTTAATCCTATATTAGAACTACTACCTATGATTGAATGACCTCCTATCTTTGCACCACAACTAATAGTAACTTTATTACTTATTGTACAATCGTGTCCTATATGTGCGTGTTTCATTATAAAACAATCATCACCAATATATGTAACATTTTCAGTTCCTGAATCAATTGTTACTAATCCTGTAATTATATTATTATTTCCTATAATAACTTTCCCTTTTTTTTCACCCCAATGTTTTTTAAATTCAGCAGGGTCTCCGATAATACAATATGCACCTATATAATTGTTATCACCTAGTGCAACATTATCACCTATTATTGCAGTTGGATGTATGTAGTTACTCATTTTTTTTTGGTTTACGACCTCTTTTTTTAGGCTCTTCTATTCTAAAAGTTATTATAGCATCATCTTTTTTTTCTATTGGTAGATTAACATAATATGCATATAACCTAATTATCATTTCCATTCTACATCCTGCACACCATATAGTTAAAACAAATGTAGGGTTCAAATAAGTTCTATATATATGCTCATAAGTTTTAAGTATAGGCAAATCTAAATTTCTTACATAACCACTAAGTGCAGTTTCATAATTAATATAATGTTCTTTTAAAAATGTTCTATGTTCTAATTCCATATTTTGTACATTAATGTTTCTGTTATAGCACCTAAGTAACCTGATATAAATAATACACTTGCTATATCTACTATTAATTTAGGTGAGAAATATAATAAGACCCCAATCCACGCAGCCAAACAACTTCCACAACTGAAAGGTTTGAAGTTGACTTTCCATTTAATGTGAAGGTTGTGGATAGAATTAAAAAATAATGATGTACAGACACTTGTTATAATTATTTGAATCATTTCCGTATGTGTTTTTTTAGTTCAGTTTTAGTTTGTTTTAATGTTCTAATAATGCTCATATAAGGTATTCCTGTCTTTCTACTTAACTCCTTTGCATTCTTATTAAAATCAAAGGTATATAAATTTAGTATCTCTTTTTGATACCAATGTAGTTTTTCAATACCATTCTCCATTATATCAATTACATTATTTTGTTCTACCTCTACTTTTTCATTTCCCTCATATTCTGTATAGTTTCTATATTTTTTCCAAAATTGACTTCTATCTGACTTTATCATATTGAGCATAGTACGAACAATATAAAACCTAATTTCTTTTCTCTCGTAAAGACCAAATAACTTATCATTATCCATTTCTAACAAAACTAAAAATACTTCAGCTTTTAAATCATACTGTAATTCTTCAGGTTGCATCTTTGCAAATGCTTGATTTACTTCATCATTAAGCCAAAATTCTTCTATAATTTTATTTTTGTCCATTCAACTAAAGCAGGTTTGTTATCTACTTCAGTACAAATATAGACTAAACTTCCACATTTCCAACAATCTATAAATCTTTCAATCTGTTCTTTACTTAATTTATCACCTAGTTTTTTTATTTCAACCATTACATATTTACCTTCAGAATCATATCCCTGAAGGTCTGCCCATCCTTTTTGTATAGTTCCTTTTCTTTTACCATAAGGAATATTGTTAACTCTATTTAATCTAACTCCAATGTAACCTAAGTTAGTTTTTGCCCATTGTGTAAGTTCATTTGCTGATATGTCCATAATTTGTCATAAAATTCTTTTGTAAATTTGAGCCGATTAATTCCTGTAATCGCCTCATTTCTGCTAGGATAACAGTCTATAAAATTATTTGTATAGCACCATTTCCTAGTTCCATATTCTAAATATTTAATTTGGTAAACTTTCAAAATATTTTTTTAAAGCTAATTTTTTACATTGTGTATCAACAAATGTATCATCTTTTATTAATTTGCTAAACTCTTTAGCATCTTGTCCATACATTTTGTTTAATTTATATTGATTATCTTGTCTAACTGCCTGTATAATTTTAAGCATTTCTTCAGGTTCAAAAGACAATTTTCCTTGTTTTAATAAAATTGCAAATACCTTGTCAGCATTAAATACCTTGTTAAAGTCATTTCTAGACGATTCTAGCCACTCTTTTTGGGTAAATGATACTATATCATCATCAGTTAATTTGGGTGGCTCTATTGCGCTTAAAATAGGTTTTAGGTTTTTGCGTACTTCATTAGCTTTTTTAGTGTATGCATACATAACCTGCCCTATAAACTTTGGACTAAACTTTTCATAATGGTCTGTAGAGCAATCTAACTTACCTTGAACTGCCATTTTAAAGGCTACTCTAAATTCTTGTACGGTATATTTTGGATAACTTGTACGTATAAAATCTTCAATTATTAACATCTCTTCTTTATCAGGATAGTTTTTAAATCCTAACAAAGTAAAGATGTAAGCTAAATTTTCTCTTAAAATTATAGGTGATACTAAATTTAACTTATCACCATTAAAAGAATTAACTATTTCATTATCAACTATTAACCCACTCTTTAAGGGTTTCCATTCGTTGTTTACTTGTAGCGGTTGTGCTAAATGTTTTTGTATTTCCATATCTTAATTTGTTTTTAATCCAAGTATTTATTCTTCTTTTTACATCAAAAAATTTTTCTAGTTCATATCTTGTTTTTCCATTTTTATCAGTTTCACTCCAATATTCTATAAACTCATCATAAGATTCACCTAATAATTCTTTATGTAAATTAATATTATTTATAAATATATCTTTAGTATTTTCTTTTATTTCCTTTTCTTTTCTTTTCTTTGCATTACCCTCCCCAATAGCCACCCCATTAGCCTCCCCATTTCCCCATCTAGTTATTGCTCCATTTTTACCACTCTGACTTAATTTTGCTCTTAATCCTAAATGGTCATTAAGTCTTTCTGACCAAAACTCACCTTCAACAATGCTAAATAAATCAAACTGTGTAATAACTCCTTTAACTTTTGTATCACTTGATTGCATTTGCATAGCTAATATAGGTATTAATTCTAATGGCATTTTACCTCCTGCATCTGCTAATTTTTCAATTAAAAACCAATAGATACCATAACCTTCCATCCCTAATTGATGCCTTAAAAAAAGCACCTTTGTATCGTTAGCTGCGTTATAATCGTGGCTAAAATAATAAGATTTGTTTTTCATAATTAAAAATAGGGTTCGGAATTCCTGCTAGTCGCATTAGCAGTTCATCCTCCCCCTAATATTGTTGTTAAACTATATGCGACATAGTTATAAATTAATTCTGTACAAAGGTATTATATTTTTTGATTTCATCCTCTATTTCATCAATTTTATTTTTATACCAATCTTCAGTTTGCATCAGGTCTTTAGCAGTAGAAACATTATAAAGAACTGTTGTATGGTCGCTTACTCCTATGTATGGAGCAATCTCTTTAAGAGATAGTGAAGTATGTTTTTTTAATATGTATGCTGCTGCCTTTCTAGCGAATACTGTATTTTGCATTCTATTCTTTGCAAGTACATCCGTATCAAAAACATCCTCAACCAATCCAACTAAGTTCTTCATAGTTACCCTATTGTTATTCCTTGTCCTGTCATCCCTTTCTATTAGATTATGTGCAACTAAAGTATCTTTTAATTTTTTTAAGTTACTCTTTTGTGCTAAATAATAATCTATGATATTTGTTTCTATTGATTGCATAATTAAAATTCTAAGTCATCATTTACTATTGATTTGGATTGTGTTTCAGGCTTTACATAATTATCTTCATAGATTTGAAAGTCAGGCTGATTATCAGCTTTCTTATATGTGTTAACCCACATATTATATTTTTTACCTTCAATAGAAAAGTTAATTACTTCTCCTTTTGGTGTGGTTTTTTTCCATGCACCATACTTTTTTTTTTCTTCTGACATTAGTTTTTATTTTTTAATAGTGAATACTTTGCAACATATTTAGTATTGCGTTTGCTACCTACATTAACAATATCTGTTTTAATATTGTGTCCTTCATCACGAAGGTTAAATACTATTGCAGCTAGTCTTAGTGTACCATATTTTCTTAATGCCACTAATGGTGTAAGTGGTTCTTTTTTTAGGTGATTAAGCACCTGTGTTTGTTGACTCATTTTTGTTTGTTTTTAATTTTAGAAAAATTGTATTGATTGTTTAAAGAAATTGCATTGTGAATTAGTTCATTATTGTTATATCTAGAAGATACTTTTAATTGTTTAAACCATTCCTGTAAAGATAATTTTTCTTTAGGTAAAGCTATTCTGCTTGTTTTAATTCCCCAAATGTTTTCCATAGTTATTTGTCTTTTAATTTTTCTTCATCAATTTGGTTTTCTATTTTTTTATCCTTTTCTAGTTCTTCTTCCCAATCACAATGGTCTAAGCAATCAGGGCAAATGCCCATTTCAGGCATTGTAGTATGTGCGCCGCAGCAAGTAGAGTATGACATAATTATTTAATTTGATTTTGATTAATAGATTTTAAAGCCTTGTTATACTGTTCTAAAGATGTTATAGCACTTATTTTAATAGCTACTTTATCTTTCATAATATCATCCCAAGTAGTATTTTCTAGTAAAGATATTAATTCCATTCTTTTAACTTCTCCAACTTCATCTTTATGCTCATTGTTAGCATCTGCATCTTTAGTATCATCAATTGCAAATAAACCATTTAATGCATACTTTCGTGCATAAGATGAAGCTGCACCTGTAATCTGTGCTGAATCCATTCCCTTTTTAACTTCTTCTTCTCTTGCCCAACCATTTACTGAAATATGGTCTTCTGTTCCATCTAATAATGTTGCAGTAGCTTTAATGTAGATTCTATCACCTACCTGTATTACTTCATCACTTATTACTAATGCAGTACCATATTTATTTAATATAGGTTTAACTGCTTCAATAATATCCTCTGCACTTCGGTACTTGTATTTCCCAAAGTTGTTTGTTTGCCCTTTCGGTGCTTTTAATTCTGCTTGAATTTTTACTAAGTTCATAGTTGTTTTTTTTATTTGTTAATTTAATCTGCGTTGTTTTCAAATACTTCAGTCATATCACTTAATCTTATGAATGGTCTTGGTATCTGTGGTTCTATTTTAGCATCAGGATATTTAGCTTTGTAATATTCGCTATATTCTTCCTTAGCTTTTTCATACATAATATAAAATTCTGCCTTAAAAAACTTATGACAGTTCTTATATTTCCATCTCCAATAGTCTAGGTTATTACCTAATTTCATTAATTGATTGTCCATTAGTCAATAGTTTTAGTTTCTAAAATAGTTTTAACAGGTTCAAGACTTCCACCATTAGCAAGTAAGGTGAATTTTTCGTAAGCAATATCTTTTTCATAATGCCCTGAATCACTTACATAAGCACCATCAATGGCAGTATAATACCACATTTTATTGTTGTCATAATGTGCAGTTTGTTGCACAAATTCTACTTTTTTCATAATTTTTTTAGTTTGTTTATATAGCAAATATACATACTATAAACATACTATCAAAATATTATGCACCTATTTTTATGTAATTTTATGAACGGCAAATATCAAGGATGAATGGTAATACTAAAGAATTTAGTTAAATGCTTCCGTCTTGTAATGGCAAGTCTATTGTATCATCTATCTTTCTATATCCTTCTTGCCAAAGGACTTTAGTTAATATTATGCTCTTCCTAATAATGGTCTTCTCACAATCTTTAGGATTAATCAGGTGCATCAGTTCGTGTATTAAAATCTCCATTGCCTTTTTGCCACGAAGCCTTTCATCAATTTCTATTACCCCATCACTTGATGAAATTCCGTAAGCCTGTTCCTTACCAAGTTTTCTATATATAATTTTAATCTTCACGACTTTAATAGTGCTTCATCAGGTCTTGTAATTTCCTCTGATATTTTTATTATTTGTCCGCCTCTTACTTTTGCTAGCATTCTACTAATATTGTGTTGCAATTCAGATACTTTTTGAAACTCTTTTACTAGCCAACTTTCTTGTTCTTGTATTGTCATCTTAGAAAATCCTTTAGGTGTACGCATTATTTGTCAGTTTTTGAATGGTATAAATTACAACTTTTACATTTGTATTGAATCCTTGTTAATCCTGTAGCAGTTATTACTTTGTTATTTTTTATTAAATCATCAGAACCACATTCAGGGCAAGTACCTCTATCCTCTCCAAATATAACTCCGTAATGTGTTTTAGGTATCATATGACTTCTTAATGCTTTGAATACTTGCTCAAGTAATGTAACATCTTTCTTACAATACTTAATCATTTTCTCCATAGCTATCTTATCATTTTTTAATAGAATGTCTTTCCATAGATTATATTCTGTTTTAATCTTTTGTCCTAGACCCAAGAACTCTGCAATATAATTTAATCTATTAGATTGAAATCTAAATTTAGACCTAGCTACCTTTAATGTATCAATGGTTGTATATGTAGGGAACATATCTATATGGTGAAATAAGCATCTTGTTCTAATCCAAGCTAAGTCAAACTTATCACCGTTATGACCAACCATTTCATTTGCCTGATTTGCTACTAATATAAATTTAGTAAGCATTGTTTTATCGTTTTGTTTACTATCCCAATTTAATGAGTAAACTTCCTTTTCATCTTCCCATTTATAACAGATGCAAATGATTGCTCGTTCTTTTATTATGTTATCTGTTGTAATATTTTTTTTATATCCTGCTTCCCAAAATAAGCCAATGTTAGGACTTGTCTCTATATCAAAGAAAAGTCTTCTGCGTTTTGTTTTTAGCATTAAAATTTTTTGTAGTGTGTAGTTCCATTTTGTTTATATCCTATTAAAACTTCCCTTCTGTGCCTATCTGAATAAGAACAATGAACCCAATCAGGGTTTTTGTCATTGCCAAATTCCCAAATAAGTTGGTCAAAAGGTAGCTTGTCTTTTATAAAATAAAATATTTCTTGATTGTCAACACCATAGTTAGTGCCATCCATATCTATATCAATAGCCTGTCCAAATGAATGCTGAGAAGTCATAGCACCCCCAATTTTGTCATTTAATTCTTTAGACCTATATCCACTTGATATTAAAATAGGGCATCTAAAATTGACTCTAATTGGCTCAAAAATATGTTCTGCTAGTAACTTAAGATTAGCTATATGTTCTTCAGTTGGCATATTAGATATACCATTCCTTTTAGCTGATTCACTACGAATTAATTCTGCTAAAGTTAAATGTTCTGAAATTTGCATATAAGTCTTTTAATGGTTATAAATCCAATTAAAACCCCTAATAAGCCCCAAAACCGACCTCTCCATTTATTGATAGTCTCTTTATTGATTTGAGCATTAACCTTGTAATATCGCACCGAATCAAGTACTATGCCTATTGCTCGTGTATCTACAATATATCCTGTATGTATTTCGTGAATCTTAACTGTCTTAATAATAGTTTTAGGTGCTTCCTTTATGGTAATGTACTCAATGCCATTAATTGTAACTGTATCTCTTTTATAGTTAGTAATCGTATCAATAAGTAAGGTAGTGTCATATTTAGTTATTAAGGTTGTATCGTTTACGCAAGGTCTTGTTTTTTCTAATTCCCTAAATACTCGTTCGCTGCTTTCTCTATCATTTAAAATCCTTTTCTCTGCCTTCCTGATAGGATTGCAACCTAGTACTAATATTAGAAATAAAAATAATATCTTATTTGCCATATCTTGTATCGTGTGGATTTAGATAGTTTATAATTATAGGCAAAATTGAGATTATTCCTGCACTAAAACATTCTTTTAATGTTACCAAATAAATATCACCTTTAGCTATTATCATTGTTAAAATAGCTGATAAAAAGACTTTTACATAACTACCATAAATACTATTTAGGAATTTCATCTTTTACTTTTTTAGTTGCGTTATAATAATAACGAATGGCAAAAATACCTGAAACAATAGCAGTAATACCTGCTAACAATGTTACGAAAGGTTGAACCTGTGTTAGTGTTAATGTAGCTGCAGTCATTGAGACTACAGTATTAACTAAGGCATTACTGCTATCTTGTGTCATATTAATCTTCTTTTAAATCTACTACCTTTGCCTCTTTAGGCTTTTGGTCTTCTGATAACTTACCAAAGAAGTTTAACAATGGCAACCCAAATTCAGTTGGGATTTTGTTAATAAATGCTTGAAGCTCGTTCAAGTCTTTTTCTGATAATTGTAACATAATATATATTTTTTACAAATGTATGATTATTTATGACATTTTAACTACTCCGTCAACAAAAGTTAATTTTAACTTAGATGCTGCCCAATTATATGCCCAAGCATTTGAAGTAGGGTCATTATTCCAAGATGCGTAATCAGCACCTGAAATGTCTAGGTTAGCAGTAATGATGTTTTCGTAAATTTCATTGCCTTGCTCGTCAATTGTAGTTGCTTGCAATTCGTAATAAAGAGTTGCATAACCTTCAGATGGGACTAGAGATAAGTTATCTCCAATAGACCTTAAAGTAAAGTTTGTTGCCTCTTTTGTTTCTCCGTTAATCCACAATGTAAGTGGTTGAATTT
>Ga0114958_10000559_pt1 | contig 31834 bp, 44 predicted proteins | sample C_130208_EF_Meta_FD_89577 | JGI IMG/M metagenome (GOLD analysis project Ga0114958, IMG submission 89577) | Freshwater microbial communities from Lake Croche, Canada to study carbon cycling - C_130208_EF_MetaG | ecosystem: Environmental > Aquatic > Freshwater > Lake | place: Lake Croche, Canada... | reverse complement strand
TCCCTGATTGCGTCACGCAGTTGCTCGATGCGCGACAATGACCGTTCCCTTGTCTTCTTGGGTTTTCTTGGCTTGTGTGGCGCTAGCTTTGGTGCTGCGTAGAACACTCGGGGGAATAACTGCATCGGCTTCTCTTCGTTCAGGCGATCAAACGCCCGTATGGTTGCTGCCTTGATGCCCTCGGGTATCCAGTCAGACCAGTGCTCGCCATCGTTGGGTATACCCTTCTCCCGCGCCAGTTGCAGCGGCGTATGTGTACCCGCATCCCTGTACGAACGCAGCTTGTCGGTCACCTTACATATCAGCGCCATATACGCACGGTATGTATCGCGCACCAGCTTGCTGGGCGACTCGTCGAACTGCGCCTCGTACGGGCTACCGTACCCCATAGGTGAACTGTAGACCTCCTCGGCCTTGTGCAGCCTGCCCTTGGGTGTGTTGACCGCCTTGTACGCCTGATGCACCAGCGGTGCCCATGCCTTGCGCTGCTGCTTGCGTTTGATGTGGGCAGCACGCTTGTCCTCCTTGTCCTTGAGAATGCGTGCTTTGATGTCCTGCCTCAACTCCAAGTCGTTGGGGTACTCCTCCATCAGCGTGTTGTGTAGCTGCTTGGCTGTCAGCCGTGCGAGCTTACTCATTGGCGTCAGCATATGACCTCCACTTCTGCTTGCGTTTCAATCCATACCTTAGCCCCGCATGACAGCGGGTCGTCCGGTGAGTACACAATCTTGCTCGGCCCGTGCACGGCCACCTCGTTGCACTTGGTGTTCGACTTGTAGGTCTTGACCGTGAGCACGGGCAGGTCTGCCCCCTTGGCATTGGCACGGATGTTGTGTTGGTTAACGTGTATCAGTGTCTTCATACTTCTCCTTTCATTCGGCATAAGCCATATCAAACATCGTGCACAGGATGCTATCCACATCGTTGCGCCCCACCATACCCATCGCCATAGTGATGACCTCATCGGTTATCTTGCTACGGTTGATGAACTTGATCGCAGCCTTCGGGTCGTCGGGGTACACCGACTCGGCCATCATCCCAATGACACCCGTCAGGAACCCCTGCTGCGCATCGAGCAAGCACTCGTACAGCGTCTCGTCCTCGGTCAGGTCTACATGCGTGCCCCACTTGCTCGTGTCCCACAGGTCTCTCTCGGCATCCTTCTTGTCGTACGTTTTCCACCAGTCCTTGCCCACGCCGTAGTCCTTGTAGTCAGGCACGGTAGGGTCACGGTCAGTGACCAGCGCATCCCAGTCGATCAGCAGCACGGCCTTGGCCAGTCGGTCGAAGTGGATCATGTCAAGCTGCTCCTTGTCGCTGTGCTCGTGCAGGTAGCCACACGACACGTTGGTGCACTCGGGGATGATGTCGGTGAACTCGGCTGTATCGGTGTACACGCCAGTGTCATCGGGTGAGTACATAAGGTCGTCGTCGGTAGCATTAAGCGCGGAGGACAGCGCGTCAGCGAATGCATCGGAGCAGCAGCGCCCATACCCTTGGTGACTGATAACGCTGTCGGTGCCACGCCTGTCGAACGCAATGGCACGACTGAACTCGGCAAGCAGCAGCGGGTACTGCTCGGCTAAGTGCTTTGCACCGATGCCACCACACTCTTCGCCTTGGGTGAACACGTAGTACCCCGGTACACTAGCGTGCAGCATGTGCATAAGCAGCGCACACCCCACTCCATCATCCGCACCCAAAGCTGCGCCGTCTGCATACCAGACCGAAGTAGTCTTGCGTATCTTGTTAGCGCCTGTCTTGCGGTGCACGGTATCGACGTGTGCTACGAACAGGGTCTTGTGGTCACTGTGTGTGCGGTTGTCGATGTGCACGTTACCCGCTACGTCTTGCCATGCGTTGGTACGCAAGCGTTCAGGTAGTCGGTCGATAAGCCACGCCGTGAAGGTCAGGCTACCCGCTGTGTTGTGTGGACGCCTCAGTGACAGGGCGCGGTGCAGGGTTTTGTAAAGCATGGTCTGTGTCTTTTTCATATTGGTCTTTCGTTGTTTCTGTGTCACAGTGACACGGTTTCGTCGTCGTTCTGTATCTCATACTCATCGGCGTAGTCCTCGTGGATGATCTTGCCGCACTTGGTAGTCACGCTGTCAACATCTTTCTCGTAGTAGTCACCGCTGTGCTCGCACTGCCATGCGTCATCGGTCAGGCACCACTCGCCGTCGGCAAGCTCCACGCAGTCATCCTTCAACTCGTAATCACCTGCCTTGGTGTAGCAGATGTCGTCGGATTCGGCAGGGTAATACTCGCCAACGCTTTCGATGTACGTCGCGTCATCCATATGGGCATAGTCGCCGTCATGCAAGCACACGATGTCGTTGTCACCCAGCCAGTTGGAGTCGTACCACTCACCGCCTACCTCGATGGCGTCGTTGTTGTCAACCGCGTACTCGTCACCCCTGCGCCCACGCACCGTCACGTAGTTGTTCTCGTAGCAATGCTGGCATACGCACCGACTAGCGTCACGGTACACGTGGTACGAGTCGTCACCATCCACACGGTCGTCGCAGTCCTCGCATATCATGCGGTCGTCTTCTCGCTCCTCAGCGTCGCCATTGGTACTGCTGCATGTGTACTCACCGTCACCGCAGCCAACTATACGCAGGTGGTCACAGTGCACGTCAACGTCCTTGCTACTACCGTCAAGGTAAGGCGCTATGAACCCGCAGTTGTTGCGTGCCTCGATGCGTGCCAGCTTGAAGCCCTCCCAGTCATCGGCCTTGCGGTAGCCCTGATCTCTGAGCCACACGTTGAGTCGGTCATCGGACTGCGAGTACCCTGAGCCACTACTATCGCTGCGGTATGTGCGCACCCACGTCTCGTCGTTGAGCAGCGCCCGTCCCGTGATATTGCCACCCTCCTTGACGTATGCCATGTGCCATCCATACTGAGGGTCATACGCTGCATAGGGATGCGTCCCGCGTGTGTTGAACTCATCGGCCTTGCCTGACATACACGATGACGGGCCGTTCTCGATAATCTCCAGCATCTCAGGCAGCGTGCGCACGATACCGATCTGGGCCTCGACATACCGCGCAGATATGTCCCTGACGATGTTGGATGTTAACCTAGGGAAGTGCCGCGCCAGATACTTGGACACCGATGTGGTAACCACACGATCCGCTTCACCGTACTTCTCGTCACGGGTATACGCAATCATGTGCTCGCCTTGCTTGGATGCGTGCGGCCACTCCATCACTAGCTGCACCTCGTTGGCAGGGTTTGCGTACTCCCATGCGTGTAAGATCGCACGGTGGATGGTGTGCGCTTGGGTTTGACGGCGATGCCATTCACGGTGGCGCAGTACGGCGCGTATGTCACTGATGACTCTCATGGGTTCACGCATTTCCCTGCGCCGCTGCTCGAACGAACTCGCATGGTCTGCGAACGTATACACAGGGAACCGATACGCTTGCAGCTTCTCGTACCGGAATACGAAGTTGTCGAGGTCTACGCGGCTTGTGTGCCCGTTGTTGTGACAGTCCCAGTAGTACTGGTATACCCAGCGTACACGGTCGTCCTCGGTGACGGATTTGTTGCCAGCGGAAAGTGCGCGGCGTATTTCCCCCAGCGTGGTGTCGAAGTTGGGGTGGAGCATGAACTCGACGTGTTGCCGATACCAGCCGTTGATACGTGCATACATTTCCATTGCGCCCATGATGGCGTCTGCTTTAGCTTTAAGTGTCATTTTAATTTCCTCGTTACAAGTGCAGCCTGAGTCGGCAGGCTGCTAACCGTTGGAACTGTGTCACCGTGACACAGTTTTGTTTCTTACATGAGTGCGGCAGGCACATCGACTTCTTCGCCCAGCTTGGACGCTACGTAGCAGCGCATGGCGGCGATCAGGGGTGTTGCGCCGTCCTCTTGGTACAGCGGTGTGTCAAGGTCTGTCGAGTCTTGCGCTGTAGCTGTCCAGCAGTCGTGTTTGGGGTGCGTCAGCACAATGACCTCACGCTCAATGATCGGCCCACCAACGGCCCAGTCGGTTGAGTATTCGTATGGGGAATACCCCTCGCACTCACCGTGTATCGCATAATGCACCGCCCAGTCAAGGGCAGCGCCTGTTAGTTCAGATGTTTTCATTTCACTTCTCCTAGTTGCTAGTGCAGCCTGAGACGGCAGGCTGCTAACCGTTGGAACTGTGTCACCGTGACACAGTTTTGTTTCTTACCCTTCCATCGCAGCCATTGCATCGGCTACGTCTTGCGTTACCTGCGCGAGGATGGCCTCGCGCTTGCCCTTGTACCCATACTCTGAGCGCAGTATGGAGAGGGCTGTCGGCCCCTTGCTTATGCGTAGCCCACGCGACTCCAGCTTGAGGGCGGAGCGCAGCGTAGCTAGGCGGTACAGCGCGATCTGTTCGGGGGTTGTGAGTGCGCTCATCGTGCACCCCTTCCTGTGCGCTTGGTGGTCTTGGCAGCGTATGCTTGCCAGTAGTCTTGGATGATCTCGGCTTCGCGCTGCTTGCGCAGGCGCTCGGCTTTGTCGTGGTTGGTGCGACGAGCTATCTCGTCGCGAAGTGTGCGTAAGTACACTAGCTGCTCTTCTTTCACTGATTTAAACATAGTTTTTTCCTCGTTACAAGTGCGGCGTGAGACGGCACGCCGCGAACCGTTGATTTCTGTGTCACTGAGACACACTTTAGTGTTCATGTGCACACTTTATGCATACTGTCCGGCTTGGCAGCCGCGTAGACAAGTATCCAAATGGTTTTGCCACCGAAAAAGCCTTATAAATCAAGGACTTAGGTATGAGCACACCCAAACATCCACCTGTTTTCAGGTACTACTGGGAACCCCCATTATACAGCGGCTTTTATCCGAGCGTTCATGTGCACACATCCATAAAGACACATATATATAAATACTTTTCTTAAGATATATATATAGGTGGATGTTTTGGTGTGCTCATAGCTAAGTCCTTGATTTATAACGCTTTTTTGGTGGCAAAACGAAAGTGATACTTATCTACGCGCCGGGTCGGCTGCCTAAATGTCGTTTTTAAGACGTTGTGTCGCTTTTAGGATAGTGTGTCACTGTGACACGGTTACCAGCGGGGCGCGCCCATATGGGCATCGTTAGGCCCCGGCTCCAGGGCGGCGTCTATCTTTGCCGCGAGATGCTCGCGGTACACCCCGTTAGGGGCGTCGAAGTAACGACGCGCTAATCGCAGCGCGAGGCCGATATCCCACATGGGGCGCTGGAACGTTGGAACCCACCCCTGACTGGGTGGATTGTCAGCCCACCATTGGGCATACATGTCTTCTGCTTCACCCGCCTGCCTCTCGGCAGCGAGAACGATATCTTTGAAGTCTTGAAAAGTGGTGGTCATGTTGATTCTCCTATACGGGCAAGATCGCCCCGCAAGCGCAGCGCGCTGCGCTTGCAGAGAGTCCTAAAAGTGTGTCACTGTGACACGGTTTCCCATTCCGGAATGATGCGCGTGAACCTACCGTCGGCCAAGCGAATGTAGACAAAGCGCCTACGGTGCAGCAGTTCGCTGTCTTTTATCGACCACGGGACGGTATCACTCAGGGTGCAAAGCACCGTGCCAGCTTGCCACGCATCGAGCGCAGCTACAGGGTCAGCAAAGGCCGACCCATCAAGAATGATTTTGCTCATGTTGATTCTCCTAATGCGCATAAACAAAAACTATCGGCGCGACTTTGCGATAGACAATAAACGAAACTCCGGCAAAGCCCCGATCACAGGACTCGCCGGACTGAAACTGTGTCACGGTGACACAGAAAACTCTTACACAGCGCTACGCGCTGCCTTGCGATCACCTCCGAAGGCCGCGATCAAGTCCGCAATGGCCTTCTTTTGCGCGGCTGTCAGGGGCGCGGCCTTACGGCTCACCTGCGGGCTTGCCTTCACCGCTTCGCGGCGAGTTTGGCCTTCAAGCATGAGCATGATGTCGCGCAGGGTATTCCGCGCACTAGCGGCGTTGCCTGCATCGTTGTCAAAGACAACGCGACCCGAACCTTGCACCTTGATGGCCACGCCAGTTTTGCCGCTGATCCATTCCATGATGGCGGGACGGGCAGCTTCGCTGGTAGGATACCCTGCCGCGATGACTTGCTCTATGAGCAAAACGCGGGCGGTAACGAAGGTATTGAGTGCGGAAAAGAGTGCTTGCTTATTTGCCATTTGGATTCTCCAATTGTGTGTCACAGTGACACGGTTTTGTCCCTCAGCGGAGCCATTCCCCACTGAATCGACAACTAAATTGTATGAAATGGGGGTATATTTGGCCCTTTTCGGCGACCCCACCGTGGGGGTATGCCCCCTTTTTGACGCGACGACGCAATGTCGCCGTAAACACTGTTTCACAGACGCAAACCATACTTTGTAAAACCTTAGACAAAGCTAACTACAAAACCCACAAATCCTCAGACCCACCCCCTTGCAAAAAAACGGGCGCACCAAAAAAATTTTGCTAAAAAACGGGCACACCAAAAAATTTTGCAAAAAAAAGCCTCAACTCCGGGGAGCGAGGCTTAAGTTCAAGTCAAACTTGAACGAGGAGAAGCAAAAGTGCAAAGCAAATACACAATCACCGGAGCGGAGTGTATACTATCCCCAACGAGGCTGCAAGGGCTTACGCATGTTAGAACATTTGCTAGATTTTAATCCCGAGGTGTGCGAGCACACCCCCAACGCCGCACTGAGCGCCGAAAAGGCAGGCCCAGAAAGAATGCTTGACGCCAAAATAGCCACCAACGACTGGCTAATACAACTCGGCGCGGTAGATTCCGAAGAGATCATCAAACCGCTGGACACCAAAGCGGCGCAGACAGCTTTCACAAACATCATTGCTGCCGCCCCTTCAGAAAATACAGCGGTCGCCATTGCAAATGTAAAAACCCCCGCCGCCGTCAAGCATCTTGTGGGTATGCTGACCGCTTATGACTGGGAGTTTGTGAATCAAGCCAAAGAGTTGCGCGGCTACGTAGTTGCTCAGCTAGTAGAAGAAACCAAAAGCACCAACGCCAACATCCGGCTCAAAGCGCTAGGCCTGCTAGGTAAAGTAACTGAGGTCGGTCTGTTCACCGAAAAGATTGAAGTCAAGAAAGAAGAGCTGACTGATACGGAACTTGATACACGTATTAAGGAAAAGCTTAACCGGTTCATGGGTGTAGTAGACGTTCAGGACATTCTGGCCAATGAACCTTGAAAAAATAACTACGCTAAGCAAAGCAGAGATCGAGGCGCTCATGCGAGCGCTTCCAACAATGTCTGTCAAGGACAAGATCGAGCTTTTTGACGATCTGGAAATCAGGGAGCGCCGAGCATCCCTTATAGCGGCGCAAAATAACATGCTGGGTTTTGCCCAAGCTGTGTACCCCGGATTCAAGATCGGGCCGCAACACAGGAAGCTAGCCAAGATATTTATGGACGTGATTGAGGGTAAGAAAAAGCGCGTCATCATTAACATTGCGCCGCGTATGGGTAAGTCTGAGTTCAGCAGCTACCTATTCCCCGCGTACTTTCTAGGTAAATACCCTGATAAAAAAATTATTATGGGCACGCATACAGCAGGTTTGTCAGAAGACTTTGGGCGTAGGGTTCGTAACTTACTTGATACGGAGGAGTACCGTGGCATTTTCCCTGAGACGCGTGTTGCGGCGGATCAAAAGGCGGCTGGTAAGTGGTCTACTGCGGCTGGGGGTCAGTACTATGCCGCTGGTGTGGGGGGCGCTCTTGCCGGTCGTGGTGCTGATTTATTTGTTATTGACGACCCTCATTCGGAGCAGGATGTAAAAGTAAACAGCCGCTTGGCGTTTGATACCGCGTGGTCTTGGTTCCAGACCGGCCCGTTGCAGCGCTTGATGCCGGGTGGGGCGATCATCATCGTCATGACAAGGTGGTCACTTTTAGACCTAACTGGCCGTTTGTTGACATACCAGTCAAAAAACCCTGACTCAATCCCGTGGGAAATCGTAGAACTGCCCGCCATTCTTAATGAAGATGAGGACAATGAGAAGTCGCTATGGCCAGAGCAATGGCCGCTGGAGACACTGAAAGCTACGAAGGCTAGTATTGAGCCACGTTATTGGAACGCCCAGTATATGCAGCAGCCGACCAGTGAAAACTCGGCATTGGTGTCCAGAAAAAACTGGCGTATATGGGAAAGTGACTCGCCGCCCCGGTGTGACTACATCTTGCAGAGTTGGGATACAGCCCATGAAGTAAAGAACACCTCGGACTACAGTGCCTGCACGACTTGGGGTGTGTTTTATAATGAAGAAGAAGGTGACAGCCCGCAGGTAATATTGCTGGACGCCTTTAAAGACAGAATGACTTTTCCTGAACTGAAGCAAGTAGCGCTCAAACACTGGAAAGAATGGGAACCCGATGCCTTTATTGTTGAAAAGAAAGCCGCTGGTGGCCCGTTGATACAGGAGCTACGCGCTATGGGCATTCCCGTTCAGGAATTTAGCCCGAGCAGGGGCAACGACAAAATGGTTCGACTCAACGCCGTGGCTGACTTATTTACCTCTGGTAAAGTTTGGGCACCAGATACCCGCTGGGCGCGAGAAGTTATTGAAGAAATTGCTGCGTTTCCCGTTGGGGAAAACGACGACTACGTGGACACGACAACCCAAGCATTGCTGCGTTATCGCCAAGGCGGGTTTATTTCGCTAGACTCAGATGAGCAGGACGACCCTTACCGACTAGCGCGTCGGCCAACCGCATACTACTGAAGGATACTAAATGTCTGTTGATAAAGGCTTGTACCAAGCCCCCCAAGGAATCGAATCTCTGGCTCAGGACGAAGAACCCATTGAGATTGAGATCGTAGACCCAGAAGAAGTACACATCAGCGCCGGTGATCTGGAAATTGACATTGAACCGGGCGAAGAGAGTGACTTTGGCATTAATTTAGCTGACGAACTGGACGAAGGTGCTCTGACAAAAGTAGCGGGGGAGCTATCTGAAGACATCGACAACGACCGGAACAGCCGCAAGGACTGGGAAAAGACGTATACCGAAGGCTTGAAACTGCTTGGTTTGAACTACGAAGAGCGTACAGAGCCGTGGAATGGGGCGTCTGGTGTGTTCCACCCGATGATTACTGAGGCAGTAGTCCGCTTTCAAAGCGAGACAATTACAGAAATGTTCCCCGCAGCGGGGCCTGTACGTACAAAAATAATCGGCAAAGAAACGCCAGAGAAATTGCAAGCCGCGCAGCGTGTCGAGGCTGACATGAACTACGAGCTGACGGAAGTTATGCGCGAGTTTAGGCCTGAGCAAGAACGCATGCTATGGAGTTTACCGGCAACAGGATCGGCATTTAAGAAGGTGTATTTCGACCCTAGCCTTGACCGGCAGGTCTCTATGTTCATACCGGCTGAAGACATTATTCTGCCGTACGGAACCACGGATTTGGATACTTGCTACCGCATCACGCACGTCATGCGCAAGACCAAGAACGAGATTGTTAAGCTTCAAAAGGCTGGGTTCTACCGAGACTGTGACTTAGAAGAGCCGACCAAGCAATCTACGGACATCCAGAAAGCCAAGGACAAAGAGACCGGGTTTACGGACATTAATGATGACAGATACACCCTATATGAGGTACATGTTGACCTAGATATAGACGGCTACAACGATGAAGAAGACGGCGAAGAGACAGGTATAGCACTGCCGTACGTCGTGACTATGATTAAGGGGTCTAATCAGGTACTTGCTATTCGCCGTAATTGGCTGGAGGAAGATGAACTCAAACTCAAGCGCCAACACTTTGTTCACTACCAGTACATCCCCGGCTTTGGGGCGTATGGTTTCGGACTCTTCCACCTTATTGGCGGATTCGCGAAGTCGGCTACCAGTATTATGCGACAGCTCGTGGACGCCGGAACGCTCTCCAACTTGCCGGGAGGCCTTAAGTCTCGTGGACTCCGCATTAAAGGAGATGATACGCCAATCGCTCCGGGAGAGTTCCGAGACGTAGACATCGGCTCGGGGGCGCTGCGGGACAATATCTTACCGCTACCTTACAAGGAGCCAAGTCAGGTTCTGTACACGCTGCTTGGCAACATCGTTGAGGAAGGCCGTCGTTTTGCATCTACGGCGGATATGAACGTCAGTGATATGTCGGCACAAGCCCCGGTGGGCACGACTCTGGCCCTGCTAGAGCGCCAACTAAAAGTAATGTCGGCAGTCCAAGCCCGTCTACACTACAGCTTCAAACAAGAACTGCGGTTGCTGGCAGGCATCATCCGTGACTACACGGATACCAACTACGAGTACGAGCCGGACGGCGATACTGACGCAGCCCCTGCCCAAGGTGCGAAGAAGGAAGACTACGACCATGTGGACGTGATCCCCGTCAGCGACCCCAACGCGGCCACCATGAGCCAGCGGGTTGTCCAGTACCAAGCGGTCATGCAGATGGCCCAGTCGGCCCCGGACATTTACAACATGCCCCAGTTGCACCGCAATATGCTGGAGATTCTTGGCATCAAGAACGCGGATAAGCTGGTGCCCCTGCCGGACGACATGAAGCCAAAAGACCCCGTGTCCGAGAACATGGCCATCCTCAAGGGCGAGCCGGTCAAGGCATTCATCTATCAAGACCATCAGTCGCATATGCAGGTGCATATGTCAATGCTGCAAGACCCTGTTGTCATGCAGGCCATCGGCCAGAACCCCAAGTTCCCACAAATTCAAGCTGCTCTCATGGCGCACGTTGCCGAGCACACGGGGTACCTTTACCGCAAACAGATCGAAGCGCAGTTGGGCATGCCGATGCCAGCCGAAGATGAAAAACTACCGGAACAGATCGAGCAAGCGCTATCAGGCATGTTGGCCCAAGCCGCGCAGCAATCGTTGCAACAGAATCAACAGCAAGCCGCACAGCAGCAGGCTCAGCAGCAAGCACAAGACCCGTTGGTGCAGATGCAGCAGCAAGAGCTGCAGCTCAAGCAAGGCGCGTTGCAGATTGAACAAGGCAAACTGCAGTTAGAACAGCAGGTCGCGCAGGCAGAAATGCAGTTAAAACAGCAGCAATTAGCTGCGGATATCGCATCAAAAGCTGACACGAACAAGCTAAAAATAATGGAGTTGCAGGCAAATATGCAGCTAAAAGGCACCCAAATAGGCGCTCAAATCAACGAAAGCAAACAGAAACAGGCCTTTGAGCAGGAGCATGCCGGTGTGCAACTTGGCGCACAGATAGCAAAAGACAAAAGAGATCAGGCGTTAACAGCGCTACAAACGGCCCAACAGGCTGCACCAAAAGGAGAAAATGAGTGATTTCCCAATTCGCAGACGTACTGCGCCAGAAAATACGTGAAGACATGAACAACTATGCGGACGACTTGGCTGGTGGGGCCTGTCGTTCCTTTGACGAGTACCAAAAACTTTGCGGGGTTATTCAGGGCCTAGCCTACGCAGAGTCTCACCTAATGGCCCTGCTAAAGAAAGTTGAAACCTCCGATGAGTGAAATATTACTACCACCGGGCATCGTCCTACCAAAAGCCCTGCAGCCCATCCAAAAGCCGGATGAGGACACTACCGACGAAGAAAAAGCGCAGTTGCTACCTACTCCTGCTGGCTACAAGATGCTGTGCATCGTTCCTGAAGCAAAAGACACCTACGAAGGGTCTACGCTTCTAAAGCCCACGGAAATTATGCACCGCGAAGAGCAGACCACCTCGGTATTGTTTGTCCTGCGTGTCGGCCCCGACGCCTATAAGGACACCAATAAGTTCCCTAACGGCCCTTGGTGCAAAGCAGGTGACTTCGTTATGGTGCGTACGTATACCGGTACGCGTTTCAAAATGTACGGCAAAGAGATGCGCCTCATTAACGACGACCAGATTGAAGCCGTAGTTCAAGACCCCCGTGGTATTTCACACGTATAGGAGTAGTTATGCCTGAAGCATTTAAATTTCCACACGAAAAAGAAGACGAAAACATTGAGATTGAAGTTACTGACGGCGATGTAGAAATCGAAGTTGTTGACGATACTCCTGAACGCGACCGTGGCCGCAAACCCCTTGACCGGGAAGTTCTAGACCCGACCGATGAAGAAATTGAGTCTTACTCTGACAAAGTTAAGAACCGCATCAAGGAACTTACGCATGCGCGTCATGACGAGCGCCGAGTAAAAGAAGCAACACTGCGTGAAAAACAGGAGTTGGAAACTTTTGCGCAGCGTATTTTGGAAGAAAACAAAACCCTGCGTGGTTATGTAGACCAAGGTACAAAGCAGGTAGTTGCGTCAAACCTTACAGCGGCAGAGGCAGAAATGGCCCAAGCACGTCGCCAATATAAGGAAGCGCAAGAAGCTTTTGATACTGACGCTATCATCGCAGCACAAGAAGCAATGACAGATGCCAAGTTTAAACTTGAGGCTGTAAAGAATTTTCAACACACCCCTTTACAAGCTCAAGAAAATCAGGTACAAACGCAACAACCAGCACCTCAACGGGTGCAACCCGACGAAAAATCCCTGCGCTGGCAGGCCAAAAACCAGTGGTTCGGGGCTGATGGGTTTGAAGACGTTACCAGCTACTCACTAGGGCTGCACCAGAAGCTAGTGAATTCGGGTCTTGATCCGCGTAGTGATGAGTATTTCGAGCAAATTGATGCTCGTGTGAAGAGTAAGTTCCCGGAAGTGTTCGGAAACAGCAAAGCAGAAGTTAACAAGCGTCCTGCATCGGTGGTCGCTCCTGCGACACGTTCGTCTGGAGTTCGAAAGGTTCAACTTACTACGTCGGCAATAGCGTTGGCGAAGAAATTTGGAATGACCCCGCAGCAATACGCTGCTCAAGTAGCAAAACTGGAGGCTTAATATGGCTGATTCTCGTACATCTCGTGATCTCTCTGCACGCGACAAAAGTGCTCGCATTGTGTATACCCCTTCGAGCACACTGCCCGACCCAACGCCTGAACCCGGCTACACCTATCGGTGGGTCGGAACTCATATTTTGGGACAAGGTAATCCGACCAACGTGTCAGCAAAACTGCGCGACGGCTGGGTTCCTGTAAAAGCAGTAGACCACGAAGAGCTAATGTTGGTTGGTAATGAGAAGACGGGCAACGTCGAAATTGGGGGGCTGATGCTTTGCAAGATGCCTACCGAACGTGCGCAAGCCATCGCTGATTACTACAACAATGCAGCACAGGCCAATATGGAGTCTGTGGACAATAACTTTATGCGCCAACAAGACCCGCGTATGGCGACTTTGTTCTCTGAACGTAAGTCAACTACCACTCGCGGAAACTTTGGTTCCGGTTCTAAATAATTGGAGTTTTATATATGGCATCGACCTCTTCTCCCTACGGGTTCAAACCCGTAAATGAACTGGGTGGCCTACCTTATGCAGGTAGCACCCGGAGCATCCCTATCGTCTCTGGCTACGCCACAAACATTTACAACGGATCACTAGTGTACGTTGCATCTACGGGCTACTTACGAATCGCTACGTCTACTGGTTCAGACGCTACTACCAATGGTTTCCCCACTGGTACGGCTAATACTGGTTGCGTCGGCGTATTTGTTGGCTGCTCTTACACCAACCCTAGCACCAAACAAAAGGTGTTCGCACAATACTGGCCTACCGGTACTGTCGCATCTGATGCAGTTGCTTACGTCGTTGATGACGACCGCACCGTGTTCCAAGTTCAAGCCGACGGTTCTTTGGACATAGCTGCACTGGGCTCTAACGTGTATTTGAGCGCGGCTCAGTCCACATCCACTGGTAGCACTACTTCGGGTAACTCGACCACTTCCGTAAGCGCCACCACACAGACAACTACTGCCGCTTTCCGCGTCATTGGTTTAGTTGACATGGTTGGTTTCTCTACTCCGGGCGACGCCTACACTGACATTCTGGTGAAGTTCAACCCCGGATACCACTCTTACAGCAATGCTGTCGGTCTGTAATAGGAGCTAAATCATGGCTGTTTCACGCGCACAACTACTTAAAGAACTGCTCCCCGGCTTGAACGGACTTTTTGGTCTGGAATATGCCCGCTACGGCGAAGAGCACAAGGAAATCTACGTTACCGAGACCTCGGAGCGTAGCTTTGAAGAAGAAACCAAACTGGCAGGCTTTGGCGCTGCACCGGTGAAGAACGAGGGCCAAGCCATTGCTTATGACAATGCGCAGGAAGCCTTCACTGCACGGTACAACCACGAAACCATCGCTTTGGGCTTCTCGATCACGGAAGAGGCAATGGAAGATAACTTGTACGACTCACTGTCGGCTCGTTACACCAAAGGTCTGGCCCGCGCTATGGCGTACACCAAGCAAGTTAAAGCTGCTGCTGTTCTGAACAACGGCTTCACCAACTCTGCTGCGTACTACGGCGGCGACGGCGTGCCTTTGTTTTCCACGGCTCACCCCTTGGTCAACGGCGGTACCAACTCCAACCGCCCCACTACCGGTGTTGATTTGAACGAGACTTCCTTGGAAGCCGCCGTTATTCAGATCGCTCAGTGGACGGATGAAAAGGGCCTGTTGATCGCTGCTAAGCCTAAGAAGCTCATCATCCCTACGGCTCTGATGTTCGTTGCTACTCGTCTGTTGGAAACCAGCCTGCGTGTTGGCACTACCGACAACGATATCAACGCACTGAAGAACAACGGTTCGATCCCCGAAGGTTACACTGTCAATCACTATTTGACGGACACCAATGCATGGTTCCTGACGACTGACGTGCCGGATGGTTTGAAGCACTTTGAGCGTGTCGCTTTGGATACCAAAATGGATGGGGATTTCGATACCGGCAACGTCCGTTACAAGGCTCGTGAGCGGTATTCATTTGGCTGGTCTGACCCTCTGGGTATCTTCGGTTCGCCCGGTTCGACTTAAAAACGACTGGTTTTTACCTAAAAAGGGCCCTTTGGGGCCCTTTTTTATTGCCTGCTTGACTTTAATTTTAGCTGTGGTACATTACCGGTGTCGTAACTAGGAACTACAATGGACACTACCAATTTACCCAAAACCAGAAAAGAAGCGCGAGCTACCAACGCCACACACTACTTCACAGGGGAGCCCTGCAAACATGGGCATATAGCTGCACGAAAAACTAAGGGCGCATGCGTAGAGTGCCTGAAGGCCGAATGGCACGCACAAGCCACGGCGCGGGCGGATTACTTTGCGGAGTACAACCGTTCGGAAGCAGGGCAAGAGGCTAAGCAGCGGTATTACGAGAAAAACCGAGCCCAAGTTATTGCCCGTGCACAAGCGCGTCCCGCAGCAGAAAAACAGGCGTACAAAAGCACGTACAAACAAAACAACCCAGATTTATACAAAGCACTTACAAGCTTTCGCCGTCGTCGGTTTCGTAATGCCACCCCTCAATGGCTGACCCACAAGCAAAAGTCAGAGATACGGCAGCTATACCGTATAGCTATAACCATGAGTCAAACTACAGGGGAGCGCTATGTCGTAGACCACATCGTTCCCTTGCAGGGAGATGCTGTGTGCGGCTTGCATGTGCCGTGGAACCTACGCGTTATAACCCAAGAAGAAAACTTAAAGAAGTCCAATAAGCTGGTGTGAGTCTTACCACAAAAGCATATAAACATTCGTCGCAAAACTCGTGTAGGATTCCTTTGCAGCATGTCGCTGTGACCAATTTTTAGGGGTAACGTATGTTTTTTACTGTAGCTGTTGATATGGCTGATGGCGGATTCTTTGAGTATTCCACCGAGTCAATCTTGAAGTTTTTGCAAACCGTGCGGATGTTGGGTAACCCTGACATTGAAGAAGTTGAAATTGACGACGAGTCCTTTGACATCCCTGAAGATATTGAGCAGTACTTTGTTGAAGGTGAAGAGTACATCTATGATGAAGACGCCGAAGTGTACTGCTGGTACGACGAAGAGCACGAAGCTTGGTATTGGCTGAATATCGAAACCGGCGATTGGCTGCTGGTGGAAGACGAAGACTATGAAGTTGAAGCCGAGTCGGAAGACAAAGCAGTTTGATTGGAAGGGGCTTCGGCCCCTTTTTCATTGAAGTGGTGTATCCGGTGGCAGTTAGCGCATAACACTATGCACTTCTTAATTTCCTCATACGCCTTTTTGAATTTGCGCCTAGCAATTAGATCGTTGACTCCGTAGGTTTTTGTTCCCGGTGGGTGGTGGAAGTCTATGACCGCAGGATGTGAAATTCCGCAAACTGTACAGGAAAGGCTAGCCTTATACGCTACCCACTTCTGCCTGTTCTCAGACCCCTTTGCTTTACTTCGGGCTTTTACTTCAGCGGTATTTTTTTTGTAGTGCTTCTTCGAGTACTCTTTGTGCTTATCTTTTCTAACTTTGAGGTCTTTGTATGGCATATGCTTGACTATACCGAGAAATAGTGTATATTGCCTCCATCTGGGACTTCCAGTGCGCCAAACTGCCCCAGCAGACGACATACCGATTGACGCACCTAGCTTGTATGTAAGGAACACATCATGGGATTCGCAACTCACCTCGGCCCTTGGCTGCTCGGCACTGTTAAAAACACTACTGGTACCACTGCTGGAACCATCCAAAATACCGGTGTTACCACCGTAGCCCAAACCGGCACCATGACGGTCGCCACCACGACGGCTACTACGTTTGCAGTTCTTCCCGCTGGCGCTCAGATCACCAATATTTTTGTTGACATCACCACTGCTTTTGCTGGCTCAACTGGCAACACCATTACCATTCAAACGGCTGGCGGTACTGCTTTGGCAACCGCTGGTAGCGCGTCTACCACACCCTTGGCTGTTGGCCGCGCCACGACCACATTGTCTGGAACCAACATGGCTACCATCTTGAACGTAGGTACGACCGACTTGATTCTTCAAGTCATCTACGCTTGCGCAGGAACAGCAAGCGGCGGTGCAGCGCAAATTACTGTGCAGTACCTCGTCAAAGACGCTAGCGGCAATAGCTCTCCTCCTGCTAACCAACAGTAATTAATCTCGGGGGCTTCGGCCCCTGCTTTATAGGAGATTGATATGCGCCCAGCAGTTTTTACCGTTAGTGGGGTCGGTAACTCTAATTTATACAACCTAGACTTGTATATTTCACCTAATAACACTACGCTTGCAACGGTTGTTACTGGTACTGTTACTTATACGGTGCAATACACTTTTGACGACATCTTTGCTAAGAGCTTCACCCCCGCAGGGGCTACGTGGTTTAACCATCCCGACATGTCTACCAAGACAACTAGTTTGGTAGCTAACTTAGCGTTTCCTGCTACAGGGGTTCGCATCACAACTGCCGCAGGAACAACAGGAAGTGTCGTATTTACAGTAATTCAAGCCGGTGGCGGAGGTAACGCATGAGTTCCACAGGAATCGACTTGCCCGGCACGGGCAACCAACTTAGTGATTTGTTGGCCTTTATTACAGACCCGGCGGCATACAAAACCAAGCTGGATAATCTGGAAAAAGCCGCAAAATACGCAAATGATCGTATTGCTTTGGCAGGCCCCGCCGATGAGATTTTGGCCATTCGCGCTGATATTGCATCAAAGCAAACACAAGCCGCGCAGGCACTCGAAGATGCCAAAGCAAACATAGCCGACCTAGTTGCTAGGGCCACGGAAGAAGCCGCCGCGATAGTTGCGGATGCCAAAGACCAAGCTAATAAACTGGCCGCTGCAGCCAAGACAAAAACGGAAGCCGCAGATGCACTTATGGCTAAGGCTTTGGTTACCCAAACACAAGTAGACTCTATAGTCGCAGCAGCACAATCAGCGCAGGCAGATTATGAAGCCAAGTCGGCCAGCTTGGATGCCCGTATGGCGGAGGTTGCAGTCTTGCAGGCGGACGTAAATAACTACCGGGCTAGTCTAGAAGCCAAAGCACAGGCATTTGCTCAAGGACTGTAGCCGTGTCCATATCCCCCAGTCCGGGAATAGTCGCATTTAGTTCGTTTCAGCCTCCGACAAGTACGGATGATGGGGTGCGGGGGTATGTCCCCCAACCCCTTGCTGGGCAGCAGACCTACATTCTTTCGGCATCAGGGTGGGTTGCAGCGAGCGGTGGCACGGGTACAATCACTTCTGTGGATGCCACCGTACCGGCGTTCCTGTCTGTCTCTGGGGTTCCCATAACCACCAGCGGAACTATCGCAATCGCGTACTCGGGTACCGCTTTGCCCGTGGCAAACGGCGGTACAGGCGTCACCGCATCAACAGGCGCGAACAGCGTAGTTCTGCGGGATGCAAACCAAAACGTCACTGCAAACGCCTTTGATAATGCCTATGTAAATACGGCGGCTTCCGGTACGCAGATCACGCTGACTGTTGCCTCTGCCCGTAGGTACACGATCACTGGGTCTGGCGGGCAAGTTATTAAATTGCCTGACGCAACCACCTTGGTAAACGGCACTATTTTTGAGTTTGACAACAACCAAAGCAGTGGCGCAATAACGGTTAACAATAACTCAAATACCCTAGTTGTTTCTGTTCCTAGCGGCGGCATTGTTAGCGTAAATTTATTATCCAACGCAATTGCTGCGGGTTCTTGGGACAGACACGACCTAACACCATCTAACGTATCGTGGTCTACAAATACGCTTGATTACGCGGGGTCGATCACAAGCGCAACATGGAACGGAAACGTAATAGCCTATAACCGTGGCGGTACAGGCCAATCATCTGTGTTTGTTGCTGGCGGGGTTGTTTATGGCTCCACAACAACTGCGATGGCGGTTACCGCTGCGGGAACTTCAGGACAGGTTTTAACGTCCGCAGGTGCAAGTGCGCCTACATTTTCCTCAAACATTGATGGCGTTACTATCGGCGGCACAACACCCGCAGCAGGCTCGTTCACTACGCTTATTGGCGGTGCAGGCTCGGCCAACTACGAACAGATCACGGGCGGCTCTGCAGGGAATGTCGTACAGTTTCAAACGCTTGGCACGGACGCTAATATTTCCGTAGCGTTCCAGCCAAAAGGAACAGGAGCCGTTGACCTTGCTGCTGGTTCTAAAGGTGTGAATATCAGCAATGGTGGTACGGTTACTGCTATTACTGGTACTGCAATCGGCTCTGGATACACAACAATTCCAAGCGTTGTTATTACTGCTCCAACTACTGCGGGCGGCGTACAAGCAACTGCTACTGCCGCAATGTTGCAAAACGTAACAGCACTCAATAATGGCGGCACAGGATACTCCGTAGGAGATATTTTAATATTTACAGGTGGAACATTTAGTTCTGCAATTACAGTTACTGTAAACACTGTTTCTTCTGGTGTAATTACCTCTTTTACTATTGGCAACAGCGGTACTTATACAGTACTTCCATCAAACCCAATTTCAACAACTGTTAGTCCCGCAGGCGGCACAGGCGCTACTTTTAACGTTACTGCGTGGTCTGTGCGAACTGGTAACTTCACCATTACAGCCGCAGGTTCAGGATACGTTGAACAACCAACAGTAACCTTCTCAGGCGGCGGTGGTAGTGGTGCTGCTGCTTATGCTAGCGTGGGGTCCGCATCAAGTATCAAATTTATTGGCGGTAGTTTAGATTTTGTAACCCCATCTGGAACAGCGTTAAATATTACTGATGGTAATTTGTCTACTGGCGGTTATGTTTCATTTACAAATAACAGTTCTACCAATGCAATCAATCGCGCTTTAGGAAGCGGAGGAAGCATAGGTATTTCTTGGCTTTCTAAAGGAAGTGGCTCACATAACTTTGCAACCAATAACGCTGCTGGAACGCAGCAAATGGTTATTTCTCACACAGCTTCCGCTGTTAACTATGTGCAGGTAACCGGGGGAACGGCAGGAAATCCTCCTGTTATTTCTGCGCAAGGCGCAACAACACCTGACCTTGACCTAACCCTAACTCCCAAAGGCGCGGGTCGTATAAACATTACAACCAGCATTAAGCCCAAGGTAAGTAGCGCAGCCAACGTCACATCACCCTTGGCTTGGAATAGCACTTCTTTTGACGAATACGCGATCACTGCCTTGGCAAATGCTCTGACGATCAATGCCGATGCAAATGCCTCCCCCGCTGACGGCCAACGAATGATGTTCAGGTTCAAGGACAACGGCACTGCTCGCGCTTTAACTTGGACAACAGGTTCAACCAATTCATTCCGTGTTGTTGGCGTCACTCTGCCTACGACCACAGTGGCATCAAAGTTGGTGTATATCGGCTGTATATACAACGCCGCTGATTCCCGTTGGGATGCGGTAGCCGTGTCGCAAGAGGCTTAATATGGCAACTTTGTACTGGTGCGGTCTTTCAAAACAATATGGCGCCGCTACTCCGGGTTTTTGGGGAACAGCACCTCCTGCAATCGTATTTGCTGGCTCAAGAACTTTAACTACGTTAACCGTTACTACTGTTTATGGCGGTTCAATTACTCCTGGCATTGTTGGAGTAGGTACGGTTTTATATAACAATGCTGGAGCAGCCAGTGGAACAATTACTGCACAGTTAACTGGAACAGCCGGTGGGGCGGGGACGTACACAACGTCTGCATCCGGAACTATCGCCGCAAATGATTTATACGGGTTTGCCCCCGGTGTTGCTTCGGCTGCCGTACCAACTTCTACTGATGATGTAGTTTTTGGCGCCCCCTCAAGATACTCTGGGTCTGTTGGGCCGACCTTTACATCAAATTCTGGTTTTAGTGTTCAGAGTTTTACGACAAATGCGGGAAGCAACAGTTCTGTTTATACAATTGCTGGCGTATCTCCAATAACAGTTTCTGGAAATGTATCCCTATCTACGGGAACGATTTGGACGCATACCGCTGCGTTTAACTTAACTAATACCTTAACAAACTGTACATTAAATACTAATGGCACGGCAATTAGTTCAAACGTAGTAGTGAATTCTACGACGGGCACTATAACTTTAGCTTCTAACTTCGGACAAAATAACACAACAACCAACGGCGGTTCTTTTACATTTACTTCTGGAACAATAGACTTAGCAGGTTATGTTTGGAATTGTGGAACTTTTGTTACTGGAACGGGTATTACTACTACTCGAAATCTTGCGTTTGGATCAACGGGAGTTGTTAACGTAACAAGTGTTGCAACAACAAACGTGATAAACATAGGTTCCAGTATTACGCCATCTATATTAGTTTTAACTGGAACTAATCCAACGTTTGCGTTGACGGGTTCCACTGGTGTTGGAACTAGAACTATTTCTTGGACTGGAACTTCTTGGGCTGGCACTTCTTTACTTATGCCATCTTTTAAAGTAACAGGGGGATCAGATACCGTAGTATTGGCGGTTGGCGGTTCAAGTGCTACAGGTGGAAACCTTAATCTTTTAGATTTAACTGGCTTTTCTGGGGGTTTATCTTATAATTCTCCTACACCCTACAATGTATACACATTTAATTCAATAATAGTACCAACTGGGGCTACCGCAGGAAATTCTGCAAGTCAAGTTGTAAATATATATTTTGACAACTTAACAAGCGGAACATATAGCTTTGGAACCAGTGGTTTAACTTCAAGAGGAACAATATCTTTTAGTACCTTGAGTTCGGCAACTTTTAACAAAGTAGGTGCGGCGATAACAACAACTAATTTTATAGGTGGATCAAGCAGTAATACTATAAATTTAGCTGGCACGCTTACAGTTTCTAATTCTTTTGGAACAAGTGTAAATCCTCTTAGGGGCGTTAATTTAAACAGTTCAGATATAACTCTTAGAAATGCTTATATATTTGCTCCTTTCAATGCCGGAACATCAACAATAACTACAAATAATACTACAAGTGAATTAATTTATGCTGCGGGTCTTAATCTTTATAATTTTGAAATACCACTTCTTGGGGCTGGGGCGCGAGTAACTGTAAACGTTAGTAAATTTAATACTTTTACTTTTTCAGCAGCGCCAAATTCTTCACTGGCAAATGGCGTATTATTTGCTAGTAATTGTTCATTTAATACCTTTAGTCTTAACGGTAGCGCTATAGGAACTGTAGTTCTTGGCTCGGATACGACTACCCAGCGTACTTTGACAAAAAGTACACCTTGGACATTAGACAATAGCGTAGATAGTGGCAACAACACTGGCCTTACATTTTTAAGCAGCGGAGCCGGTAACAATAGTTATCTCGATGTAAGTTACATTAATGGTGTCGTGACTTCAACAGCCACCGGCAATATGTTTTTAATGTTTTAGGAAAATCATGGCGCTACTCAAATCAATCGACACAGACTATGGCATCCCAGCAACCTACTGGAACATCGGTGCAGTCCAAGAAGATTTTAAAGGTCAGGGCACTGAAGTGACGTTCTACGGCTACGCATCCAAAGAGGCCCGTGAGGCTGGCAAGCAGCCCCTGTCCGCAGGCAAAGTAGCGATCTCGGGCGCTGAATACGTGGCAGGCGCAGACCGTGCTGCCTTATACTCCATCATCAAGCAGAAGCCTGAATTTGAAGGCGCTGTAGACGCATAAGGAACGATATGGCAAAATCCCCTGCATGGACACGCAAGGAAGGCAAAAATCCCGAGGGTGGCTTGAACGCCAAGGGGCGCGCATCGGCCAAAAAACAAGGGATGAATTTGAAGCCTCCCCAGCCGGAAGGCGGCAGCAGGCGCGATTCCTTCTGTGCCAGAATGACAGGTATGAAGAAGAAGCTCACCAGCGAGAAGACCGCGAAAGACCCAAACAGCCGGATTAATAAATCCCTTAAAGCTTGGAACTGCTGATATGGAAACAAGTTCAATTTGGATTGCCGGACTTACAATGGCTACCTCGGTCATGGGTTGGGTTTTGCGTGAGAAAGCAGCCGAGCTTCAGCGAGTAACCATTCTGCTAAACCGGACACGGGAAGAAATGGCCAAAGAGTATGTCACCAAGGCCGAAGTTCATGCGGATATCAACCGCGTGCTAGATCGAATAGACAAGCTAGGCGAAAAGCTTGACCGTATGCTGGAGCTAAAAAATGCCCAGTAGCAGCAAAAAGCAGCACAATTTCATGGCGGCAATAGCGCATAGCCCTGCGTTTGCCAAGAAAGTGGGAATCCCACAGTCAGTGGGAAAAGACTTCAACGAGGCCGATAAGGGCCGTAAATTTTCTAAAGGTGGCAATATGCTGAATTCTAAAATGAAAATGTTTGAAAAGTCCGGTAAAGATGTTGAGAAAAAGGGCATGAAAGAAGGCTCCAAAGCGGACATGGCGTTGGACAAAAAACAGATGATGGGCATGAAGCGCGGCGGTGGCGTCAAGAAGATGGCTGAAGGTGGTATGACCGACATGGCGCAAGACAAGGCCATGATTAAAAAGGCCTTCAAACAACATGACGCTCAAGAGCATAAAGGCGCTAAGGGCACAACCCTAAAGCTCGCTGCTGGCGGCACATTTCGTTCTTCGGCTGACGGTATTGCTCAACGCGGTAAAACCCGTGGACAGCAGTTCTGCATGGGCGGTAAAGTACGATGATTGCCAGCCGGGGTATGGGGGACATCAACCCCGCTAAAGTACCAAACGGCAAACGCATGGCCAAGGGAAGCGGGGTTAACGCTGCAGGAAACTACACGAAGCCCAGCCTTCGCAAACGTATTGTGAGTCAAGTTAAATCCGCAGCAACGCAGGGTACAGGTGCAGGCCAGTGGAGCGCTAGAAAAGCGCAACTGGTGGCTAAGAAGTACAAGGCAGCAGGCGGTGGATATACGGATTGATATGAAGGCCCCGCAACAGTCGCTCAAGGACTGGACTGACCAGAAATGGCAGACTAAATCCGGCAAACCGTCGTCAAAGACGGGAGAGCGCTATTTGCCCAAAGCGGCCATCGAAGCGTTGAGTCCGGCAGAGTATGCAGCCACAACCCGCGCCAAACGTGCGGGTAAGGCAGCAGGTAAGCAATTTGTAAAGCAGCCGCCCAAGGTGGCGGCAAAAACCGCGAGGTATAGGTGATGGCTGAAAAGTGGATTCAAAAAGCGATAAAAAAACCCGGAGCACTACGTTCGGCGCTTGGTGCAAAGGAAGGTCAACCCATCCCGGCCAAAAAGCTCGCTGCTGCGGCCAAGAAATCCGGCAAGATGGGTCAACGTGCCCGCCTAGCTGAAACCCTTAAAGGTATGAAGTAATCATGGCGGTCTCTGGAACCACTGCGTTTAACCTAGACCTCACCGAATTGGTGGAGGAAGCGTTTGAGCGCACAGGTTCCGAGATGCGCACCGGCTATGACTTGAAGACCGCCCGCCGGTCTCTAAACTTGCTATTTGCGGACTGGGCCAACCGTGGCGTCAATATGTGGACGTTTGAGCAAGGCTCGATTGTCTTGGTTCCCGGACAAGCCACCTATGACCTGCCTGCTGACACCGTGGACTTGCTGGAGCATGTGATCCGCACAGGGGCTGGTAGCGCATCTACACAAGCCGATTTGACGATCACGCGCATCAGCGTGTCCACGTACGCCACCATCCCTAACAAGCTGCAGCAAGCTAGACCAATTCAAGTATGGATTGAGCGTTTACAGTCCGCACCTAGATTTACGGTTTGGCCTGTTCCCGATAGCTCCCAGACGTACACCTTTGTGTACTGGCGCATGCGCCGGATTGACGATGCTGGCTCCGGTGTAAATACGATGGATGTACCGTTTCGTTTCATTCCTTGCATGGTAGCCGGACTGGCGTACTACCTATCTCTCAAGGTACCAAACGGGTTGCAGCGCACGGACATGCTTAAACAACAGTACGATGAAGCTTGGCAGTTGGCCAGCGAAGAAGATCGGGAAAAGGCTTCAATTCGCTTGGTGCCCCGTCAAATGTTCATCAACTAAATCATGGGTAACAGATTTTCTTCAGGTAAAAATGCGGTCGCCATGTGCGACCGCTGTGGGCAGCGCTATAAGCTGACTGAACTGAAGAAAGAAGTACAGAAGCAGCGGATTTTCAACCTGCTTGTGTGTCCGCAGTGCTGGGATCCAGATCACCCTCAATTGATGCTTGGAACATTCCCCGTAGACGATCCACAAGCTGTACGTAATCCTAGAAACGATACGACGTACGATGTATCCGGCCCGATGTCAGATGGGTACAATAGTGGCGGCTCTAGGGATATTCAGTGGGGCTGGGGGCCAATTGGGGGCTCTTCAGGTTTTGATGCTGTTTTGACGCCAAACAATTTGGTCGGGACAACCAGTGTCGGTACAGTAACCATAACGGTTTCATAGGAGTTATTCATGACATACAAAAAAGCAGCAGACGGCATTGTGTCAAAAGGCAAGACCGATGCTAAAGTTCTTCCTAACAGCGGCCCCAACTGCGCCCCAACTAAAGGCGGGAAAAAAAGCGCAGGTGTTTCGGACGCATCCCAATTGAAGCTGGGGCGTAACCTTGCTCGTGTAGCTAATCAAACATAAGGAACAATCATGGCAACACAGAGCATGAAAAAAATGGGTAAAGAAATCGGCCCCGCCAGTCTCTACGCCAAGCCACACACCATGTCCGGCAAGACCGTGCGTGCGGAACCAAATCCGGGTTTGCCTACTAATAACAGTAAACTTGATACCTTGGACATCAGCCTAGGCCAGTTCAGCAAGTCTGCAGGCAATGAGCCAACCAAGACTTCAGGCATTGTTACCCGTGGCAACGGTTGTGCTACTCGCGGTATTACCGCCCGAGGCCCGATGGCATGAACTACGCTGCGCTAGTCACAGCGATCTCCACTTATACGGAGAACACGTTCCCGACAACTGCGATGAACACATTCATTACGCAGGCAGAGCAGCGCATTTACAACACAGTGCAGTTCCCGGCATTGCGTAAAAACGTGACTGGAACAGTGACAGCAAGCAACAAGTACCTTTCGTGCCCAAATGATTTTTTAGCTCCGTATTCAATTGCCGTATACCCTGTGGGTGGTGGTGATTATGTATACCTGTTAAATAAAGATGTAAATTTTATTCGGGAAGCGTACCCCAACCCGACTAGTACGGGCCTTCCAAAATACTATGCGTTGTTTGGCCCAACAACCAACGCGGGTGTGACTACTACTGAACTATCGTTCATCCTCGGCCCAACACCAGACACAACATACTATGCAGAGCTTCACTACTTCTACTACCCCGAGTCAATAACAACAGCCACTTACACATGGCTAGGCGACAATTTTGATTCTGTACTGCTGTACGGTTCACTGGTAGAAGCCTACACCTACTTAAAGGGTGAGCAAGATGTTGTTGCGTTGTACGATACAAAATACAAAGAAGCGCTGACTCTTGCCAAGCGTTTGGGTGACGGAATGGAACGCCAAGATGCCTACCGCAGCGGGCAGTATCGTCAGCAGGTGACATAACATGGCAATTGTCCAAACGCAATGCACCAGCTTCAAAAAGGAGCTATATCAAGCCATTCACGATTTGTCTACGGATACGATCAAGATGGCTTTGTATACAGGAAGCGCTAGTCTTGGCGCAGATACAACTGTGTACTCTACTTCTTTGGCTGGTCAGGTACTTTCTTCTGCAGCATATACAACAGGCGGCAACACGCTTACGGGCGTAGCAATCAGCACTTTGGGCTATACAGCCTATGTAAACTGGGCCAACACAAGCTGGACGGGGGCTTTGACCGCACGTTGCGCACTGATTTACAATGCCAGCAAAGCTAACCGAGCGATTGCGGTCATTGACTTTGGTGCCGACAAGACTTCAACTACTACATTTCTGGTTACAATGCCAGCTAACACAGCAACCACCGCACTTATCAGGAGTTCAAATTGATCGTAATGACTACTAAAGGCGAGATGGATGACGCCTTGCTGGACAAGCGCGAAGGTACGATAGATAATGAAGATGAGTACACAACTTGGGTTGAGTACTGGCTAATGGATGAGTTGGTACATCGTTCAGCGCATGTAACGCTCAAGAAAATGCCCACTTTTGCGGGCGCAGAAATGGCTATTTTTTAAGGAAATATCATGGCAAATACCCAATCAATGTGTACCTCGTTTATGGGGGAACTTCTTGTTGGTGCGCATCAATTCGGTTCGGTTACTCTTGTCTCGCGCACCAGCTTGACTGCCCCCACTACGGATACGTTTAAAGCGGCTTTGTATTTGGCTTCCGCTACGATGAACGCTGGCACCACCGTGTACACCACAACGGGAGAGGTAACTGGTGCAGGATATACTGCGGGCGGCATTACGGTTACTAACGGAACAGCCCCTACGGCAACAAACTCTTCGTCTACTGCGGGCACCGCATACTGGACACCCTCGGCAAACTTTGTGTACTCCGGTGTTACGCTAACTACTGCTTTTGACTCAGTGTTGATTTACAACTCTACACAGGGCAATAAAGCTGTAAGCGTACATACATTTGGTTCTCAGACCATCACTTCAGGCACGTTTACTTTGACGATGCCCACCAACAACACTACGTCTGCATTGCTGCGCTTGGCAACGACCTAAACGCGGACAGCCGTAAGGCTGTGTAAATCATGGCTACTGCTTGGGGTGCCAATACTTGGGGCAGCGGGACTTGGGGCGGACTTGACCGTTTATCTGGAACTGCTGCTGCAGGTTTTTCTGGCGCGATAAGCGCAAGTAGAACTACGGCCCTTACGGGCGTTGCGTCATCAGGTTTTGTAGGTGGTCTAGTCGACAGCAATTCGCGTGCGCTAACAGGTGCAGCCACCTCTGGCGCTGTTGGTTCTCTGGTTGATAGTGTTTCTTCTACATTAACAGGCGTAGTCGCTTCTGGCGCTGTAGGTTCACTTGTTGCCCCCCGTTCTTTTTCTCTATCAGGCGTAACTTCTGCAGGTTTTGCAGGCACATTAACGTCTAGTCGCTCTGTTTCAATTAGTGCTAGCTGGGGGACAAACACATGGGGCTTGGACGCTTGGGGAGGGGTTTCTAAGCAGGCGTTTGGTAGCGTTGGCGTATTGGGGTACGTACCGCAACTTACGGGGGTATCTGCTTCTGGTAATGTAGGCTCCGTAATCCCTAGCCGTACTGTTGCAATAACAGGCAACGCTGCATCTGGAACCGTTGGAACAACTGCTGTTAGTAACACTGTCTCGCTTAGTAGCAGGTGGGGTATAAATCCTTGGGGATACAGTACTTGGGGCGGTGGGATTGTTGCAACAGGAGCTACTGGTTCTGTTATTTATGCACCTGAATTAAAAGGCGTAACCGCCGCTGCGAATGTAGGCACTGTTACAGCTAGTTATACCCGTGCGTTAACAAGCGTGTCTGCGACAGGTGATAAAGGTTCACTAACTGTCAGTTCTACTGCGAATGTTAATAACACAGGTCTTTTGATAACAGGAAGTGTTTGGAGTTTTATTCCAGTAATTAGCGGCGTAACGGCTGCAGGTAATGTAGGTAATTTAACTCCGAGTATTTCTGTAGCCATTGGTGGTGCTTGGGGTTCAAGTTCTTGGGGCTACAACTCTTGGGGCAGTGGGCTAGTAATAACAGGCAGTGTAAACACTCCAACGTATTCGCCTATTCTTTCAGGCGTCAGTGCTACGGCTGATGTGGGTTCTGTTACAGCTAGTTCTACACGCGCATTAACAGGAGTAGCTTCTACAGGTTCTGCGGGTTCGGTAACGTCCAGCCGGGCATTGCAACTAATAACTGACAGCAACTGGGGTTCAAATGCTTGGGGCGTTGGTGCTTGGGGTATTAATACATTTATTTCTGGAAATGTTGGAAATGTTGCGTTTACACAAGCGTTTACAGGAGTGTCTGCTACAGGTAATGTGGGCACTTTGGCTCCAAGCATATCAGTATCCATTGGCGGCACTTGGGGGTTACAGCCTTGGGGTTCTAGCGTATGGGGTGGTGGCCTTGTAATAAAAGGCAGTATTTATAACTTTAACCCCGTACTAAACAGCGTAAGCGCGGCAGGCAGTGTAGGCACGCTGACACCTAGCATAACGCTAACACTTGGTGGTGCTTGGGGTATAGACACTTGGGGATCAAAAGCTTGGGGCGGAACTACTTCAACTGTTGTAGGTAGTGTTGGCACTATCAACTTTGCACCTGAATTAAAAAGCGTAACCGCCGCTGCGAGTGTGGGTATTGTTACAGCTAGTTATACCTGTGCATTAACAAGCGTGTCTGCAGCGGCAGATGCAGGCGCTTTAACGGTTAGCTCTACCACAAGTATTAACAATACTGGGCTACTTATAACAGGCAAAGTTTCCGGTTTTAACCCTGTGCTTGGTAGTGTAAATGCTTCAGGTTCTGTTGAAAACTTAGGAAACAATCGTACTGTTGCGCTTACAGGGGTAAGCTCTGACGCTGCTACTGGGTATCTCACAGCAATCAAACTCTACATTTTGCAGGGCGTAGAGGCGGCAGGAAATGTCGGCGTTTTAGGAGTCACAAAATCGTACTGGGACATCATTGACGACGCGCAAAACGCGGCTTGGACACAGTTGCCCAACGGTCAAAATGCAAATTGGGGGAGCGTTGATGCCGCACAAAACGCAGACTGGACTACGGTGCCCAATCCGCAAACACCAGAATGGGAAAAAGTGGATAGCGCCCAAGGCGCACAATGGCAGATAGTAGTTGACGAGTAGACATGAAATTAGAGTACACTAAGCAGTGCATAGCGCCCAACGTGGGCAACGAGTAGCAACAACTTGAGGTAACACATGACCGTTTCCCAAACAACAAATCTTTCTCTACCGATCATTACAACTGGCACTGAGTCTGGTACTTGGGGTGACGTTGTAGACAACGGGTTGACTTCATATCTAGACATTGCCATTGCAGGCGGTCTTGCCGTCACGATCACTACGGCAAACGTAACACTGTCTCTTACGTCAGGTACGAGTTCAGCTACTAACATCGGCTCAACGACGGCGCAGTATGCGATCCTGAACATCTCCGGCGCTAAAACCGCAGCGCGTAGCTTGATTGTGCCAAGCAGCAGCAAGTACTACGTTATTAACAATGCCGGTACGGGCGGTTTCTTGCTTACGGTAAAAGGCGCAGCCACTACCGGTATAACTATGGTGGATGGCGAAAACGCTGTTGTTGCATGGAACGGTACTGACTTTGTAAAAGTATCCTCTAACTTGACTGGTGTGCCATCCGTTAACGGTGGTCAGCTTGCTGGGTTGAGGAATCGTGTGATTAACGGCCAAGGCTGGATCAATCAAAGAGGAAGCATTGCAGTGACGGCAGGTTTGCAGTACGGCCCTGACCGAATGATGGCGAGTATTGCATCTGGAACAAGCATCTCGGGCAATATTGCTTCTGGCTCTTTGACTGGAACCAATACGCTTTATGGCTGGGGCCTCAACGCATGTTCTTGGACAACGGGCGCAGTTCAATTGGCGCAACGTATTGAGTCTTGGAATGTTCTTGATATGAACAGTAAAACTGTTACGTTTTCTGGAAAGCTGTATCAAGATACTGGCGGTTCTAGAACTTTTAATATTTATATTCAAAAAGCAACGGCAGGAGTAAATAATTTTACGACTACTTCTACTATTGCATCCACTACTGTTGTTGTGCCAACTGCAACAACAACACCATTTAGTTTTACTACAACATTAGGGGCGTCTGATGCTACTAACGGAATAATGCTTATTTTGGCAGATACTGTTGTTAACACCGCAGTATCTAAAACATACTTTACATCAGATTGGCAATTTGAAATAAGCCCTGTTGCAACTACATTTGAGCAGCGCCCGTATGGCATGGAGTTAGCGCTGTGTCAGCGGTACTTGCCAGCGTTCAATACTACATCCACTACATCTGTAATTGGTTCAGGGTTTGCTGTAACTGCAACAACGGCGGCAATTTCATTTCCGTTTCAAGTGCCGCCTTATACAGCGCCTACTGGCATATCTGCAAGTGCCGCATCTCAGTTCACTGTAAATGCAGTTTCAGGTGGTGGCGTAGCATCTAATATTGCATTTAATTCTTCATCTTTAATTGGTGGCGTTATTACGTTCACCACATCTGGCCTTACTGCTGGGCAAGGACTTAATGCTTATTCCAACAGCAGTTCTGTTGGACAAATTCTTTGGACAGGATGCGAACTATGATTTACAAATACACAGACCAAACAAAAACAGTTGTTACCGACGGCAACGGCTGGAGCGGTCTTGTCACCGCTCCAGAAGTGCGAGCATGGCTTGCAGAAGGCAATACGCCTGAACCGGCAGACGTACCTCCAGCGCCTACGTACCAAGAGCTACGCGCAGCAGCCTATCCGCCCGTTGCAGATTACCTTGACGGTATTGTGAAGGGCGATCAAGCGCAAGTTGCCAAGTACATTGCGGACTGTTTGGCGGTGAAAGCGCAGTACCCGAAAGTCTAAGCCATGATCGATCCCTTTACCGCTTTCGCCACGGCCCAAGCGGCCATCAAAGGGGTGCAAGCCGCCATTAAAATGGGCAAGGACATCGGGGCTATCTCCGGTGACCTGATGAAGTTTTTTGAGGCGAAGGACGTGGTGGCCAAGGCCGCTACCAAGCCGGGGAAGTCGGACACCGCGCAGGCCATTGAGATCGTCATGAAGGCCAAGCAGTTGCAGGACGCCGAGAACGAGTTGAAGCAGATGCTGATCTGGTCAGGCAACGCCGACACTTGGGAGGCCATACTGCGCGAGCGCAACAAGATCGTGCATGACCGCAAAGCTCAGGAGAACGCGATGGACAAGGCAAAAGCAAAGCGCAGGAAAGAGATTGAGGAAGTGGTGGAGATGGTGCTGTTGGCTGCCCTCGCCGCCATAGTCGTTACCCTAGTTGCATGGGGCACTATGGAATACGTGGACTTTATGAGGAGATGACATGGATGAACTACTTGGACTTCTTAAAGGACTTGCTCCTGCTGTTGCAACTGCTGTATCCGGGCCTCTTGGTGGTCTTGCTGTTACCGCTCTTGCCAATAAGTTTG
>Ga0114958_10000558_pt1 | contig 31856 bp, 38 predicted proteins | sample C_130208_EF_Meta_FD_89577 | JGI IMG/M metagenome (GOLD analysis project Ga0114958, IMG submission 89577) | Freshwater microbial communities from Lake Croche, Canada to study carbon cycling - C_130208_EF_MetaG | ecosystem: Environmental > Aquatic > Freshwater > Lake | place: Lake Croche, Canada... | reverse complement strand
TGAATTTCTGTAAAACCATTAAATTGTTCCAAATTCAATGGAACACGTAGCCCTATGGGTTGAATTTGGAACAATTTAATGGTTTTACAGAAATTCAAGGGCGATATGAGCTATAATAGATCAGGGCCCCGTTCCCCTTAGTGTGTATTGACCTACCCTTAGATTATAGGGACGTGCGAGAAAAAGTCAGGGCGAGGGTGTTTGGATACCCCACCCCCCGGCAAGGGAAAACACTAGAAGTTCGCGTGGAGCGAAGCGACCTGCGCTTGAACATTCAAGAACGATCAAATGATTGATCTTGAATGCCGAAGCACTGCACGGGATGCTGATCCGTTTTCATGATAAAAACGGATCGGTTTGGAATCTAGAAAACGGATAGCCGGGCGATTACGAATACACACATCACAACTACGAATCAGAAATCAATCAACAAGATGAGCAACACTATCACGAACATCAAGCAGGCGATCTCTCTGGACCTCACGACTGCACTGCGCCGTGTCGCAGATGCACACACTATTACGGACGTTGACCAGCTCGCACAGGAGCTGCTCGTCCACCTGGGCGTTGTCGACCGTGTGTCGGCGCCCGCACAGCCCAAGGTTGTTAAGGCCAAGGCTGTCAAGGCTGCGCCTGCGCCCACTCCGGCTCCCGAGGCTCCGCCCGAGGCGGATGGGGAGTCCGAGGGCACGAAGGAGAAGAAGGCACGGACCCGCACGGTGTCTGCCAAGCAGAAGAAGGACTTCATGGCGCTGGAGGGTGCGACTGAGGAGAACCTCAAGACCATCATCAAGGGCTACAAGGAGGCTACGCAGGAGCAGATCGATGCCCTGATGACGACGGACAGCAAGGAGAACGCTTTCATCCTGTACGCTCGGTCTATCCTGGTTCCCGGTACGGCGGTAGCGCCGGCGGTGGCCGAGAAGAAGGTCAAGGCTAAGGCCGAGCCGAAGGCGAAGGCCAAGAAGGAGAAGGGTCGGGTCTCGTGGAATGCCACGGAGACCAAGATCTTCAAGAAGATTGTGGAGTCGGCGGGCTCAGTGATCAGCGACGAGCTGAAGCAGGAGTTTGCGGACTACGTGACCGGCAAGACGGAGGAGGAGTTCGCTGTCGTGGCACTGGAGGGGCACATGCGGGCGTTCGTGGACTCCAAGAAGCAGGTGACGGCCACGAAGGCGGAGCCCGAGGCCAAGGCCGGTGCGGGTCACATGACGCCGTCGGAGTACGATGCGGCTCGTAAGGGCTGGGGCAAGGGACCCGAGTATGACACCGATGACGCCGAGGATGAGGACCTCGTGGAGTTCCAGTTCAATGATGAGACCCTCCTGAAGGGCGTGGTCAGCGGCAAGATCTTCCGCACGACGACGGAGGCCGGGGATGTCCAGGTCGGTGTGTGTGGTCAGGGCATCTTCAAGGATGTCAAGCTGGAGGCGTGAGGAGTAACTAGCAGGGTTGGGTAATGTAAACAAAACCAAAAAAAGAAATAAAAAAATTTTTCAATTGGAATGTTGACTCTCAGAACCAATTTAAGAACTTTTCAACCTTTTTTCACAAAACGAAACTTTCAGGAATTGAGGAGAGGTCGTCCAGCTCAAAAGTTGTGGAAGAAGGTTTGAAAGTCCAAATTGAAAAATCTCTGAGGGTCCTTGAAGAGTCCTTGAAGTTTCAAGGGTTTTTGGCATGTGGGGCCGACTCACCAAATCGTGCTGATAAATAGGACCGTTTGTGATAAAATTGGGTCGGTGAAGGGGGTGGAGCGGGGGCGAGGGGCTAAAAACGGATCGGTTTGGGATCTAGAAAACGGATGACGGGCGCCTACATCACAACACAACACAACACAACACAACTACCATGAGCATCTTCGAGCGCAACTACGACTACGATCACGATTATCAAACCTATCTGGACTGGAAGGACAAGCAGGCGGAGCTTGACAAGGAGTACGACTTGGCGGAGGAGTACGAGCGTGACCTCCAGGGGGAGAAGGAGGAGGAGGAGACGACGGGCGAGCGGTGTGTGCGTGAGGCACAGGAGGAGGTCGTGCGGCAGCTGGCCCAGGTGAAGGTGCAAGGGGTGTACCGCTACGAGTTTGAGTGGCTGCCCGAGACGCACGAGATCCGGGTGGAAATGAGCAAATACCATGACGGGTCGCTGATGTATCGCTGGTTCCCCGACACCATGGGGACGCTGGAGGTGCTCTCGAAGCTTCTGTTCACCCCCGAGGACAGGATCCGCATCACGGGTCTGACGTTCTTCACGGATGACAGGGTTATTGACGACCTGTTCGAGTCCGAGCGTCGCCAGTTCATGACCAACACGTGGCGGGACTATGCCGCTGAGAACATGGTGATGCAGTTCAATGTGGAGATAGTCTGCCCCAACGACTGCTACGATGCGGCGTGCGACGGGACGAACTGCGAGTTCAAGCCGGTCCGCCCACACGGCATCGACGGGACGCAGTGCGACTGCTCGGACTGCACGCTGGACCACGGGTTCTGCTCGTGCGGGTGTGCGGGAAACCACCAAGCACACGCCGAGTGGCTGGACGAGCGGGAGAAGCAGCGCCAGGAGTTCGTTCACGAGACGGCTGAGCCCCTGGTGGGAACGCTGGCGGAGTACATGAAAGACTATATGGAGTCCGAGTCGGAGCAGGAGCCGGAGCCGGACTCTCCGAAGCCGGCACTGGAGATAGAGGAGGACGACGGGGAGTCTACGAGCTCGGTGGAGTCGGCGGAGGAGAAAGAAAGCCGGATGTGGTCGGACTTCAAGTTAGCGATCATGGTGGCAATGACGGCACTGATAATGGGTGCGTATATGTGCAAGGTTGCGTGTTTCTGAAACAAAAATAAAAAAGAAAAGGACTAGGTTCTTTTTCAATTCCGATTCTGCGAGAGGAAAACGGATTCAATTCTATGAGGAGAAGACAAAGGCAACTAGAATGCCCGTGTGTTCTGCTACGGTCATAAAGACCGGGCTTCCGTGCACCAAAGCAGCCAAGACTGGAGGTCTTTGCGGAATACATGCTCCCCGTCCTCCGAAACCTGAAATCCCCGAAGCCGAGCGCTGCGTTTATATCATTCATGGCAACTCTGGAATCCGGCGGAGATGCGATCACAGAAAAAATGCGGACAGCCAGCATAACGAGTGTACAGCACACCACCGGCAGCGAACGTTGGCTGTCCAGCGACAGGCTCTTCAGCGCCGGCGAATTGAGGTCCATCGAAACTTTGCGACGGAACTATGGGCGTTCTGGGCGGAAATGCGGCGGGAGAATGTTATCATCAATACATATCAGATTGTCACGAGAGTGCTTACGCTCGCAGGGGATGCGCCGCCAACGTTGGCGATTGTGTGGGCGGTTATGGAAGAGATCCGGCAGGCTCACCAACTTGCCCCGCTCACGGAACTCCAGAGGATTGCTCTGGATACCCAGAGTATTCATACGAGACCTGTAACAGAACAACATCGGAAAAATCTCGCCATCTTACTTGCAACTCCAGTTTCCGAGGGCCAAAAGACAATGGAATCAATCAAGTTGACGTGGGGAAAGATGTACAAGTCTATTGACGAGAGGATATACGTCGATATGCAGAAATGGTATGACACTGAAACGTGTCGCACTCCGAGTGATTGGATGTATCGCAAGACACTGGATCATCTGATCGCCAGGATCGCATTAATTGAAAACAAAGAGACCCGACGGGAACTGATGAAACGCCTGCAGCAGGAGTGTGCGGAGTCTTACAACATGTGTTGTGACGGACATATTAACCGACTCACCAACGTGATGGTGGGGTTCGACGAGGCCTTCCAGCAGGAGGTTCCGAAGGGGTTGATTCTCCAGACAAAAATGGCGGAGATTGCGAAGATAGAAGATGTAGAAGAGCGGTTCAAAGCGGCGACAGCTTTGATGACAGAATTGAATATCGGCAATGATGAAGCTGGACCATGGTTGGATGCTATTTCGGAGTGAAATCGTTAGTGTAGTATACCGGTTGAGGAAACAGATTTTTCTTCAACCAGGATGGAAATTTAGTGAATACAGCGTATCGGACTTGGTAGTAGAGTTCCACGGGAGCGGAATAATGGGGTTGAGCCGTCTGTCTCTCCAAATATCCAAACGACGGGGGAGGAGGGGGCAGCATTGGTCTGTTGTCCTCCTGCTTGACTATTTTTTCGTTTTACAGGGATGGCGGAAAGATTAAGGAAGAATAATATGTCACTCTACGAACGACTCGGTGTTCAGCGGAACGCTGGGGTCGACGAGATCAAAAAAGCTTATCGCAACCTTGCGAGGGAACACCATCCGGATAAAGGGGGGGATCCAGAAAAGTTCAAGGAGATTCAGGAAGCACATGAGGTTCTGACGGATACTCGGAGGAGAGAGATGTATGATATGACGGGGTCGGTCAATGAGCAGCAGCAGCAGCCTCAGGGACCTCACCATGGGTTTCCGTTCTCGGATATATTTGCGAACATGTTTGGACAGGGGGGAATGGGAGGAGGACAGCAGCAGCAGCGTCCTACCAAAGGCCCGTCCAATCTTGTGAATATGGGGTTGAAGTTGGAGAATTTCTATCGGGGGTTTGAGGTGTCAATGAATTTCAAGCAGACACGGAAATGCCGTGATTGTTTGAGTTCGTATTCGACCTGTGGGCTATGTGGAGGAACTGGGGCTAGGATGGCGGTGCAGCAGATGGGACCAATGATGATGCAGACACAAGTGAGATGTAATGGGTGTGGCGGCAAAGGCCAGACTGGGAATTCGACGGGGTGTTCGGGGTGCGGAGGAAAGCGAATGATAGATCGTGATCGCACAATTACTGCCAAGATTGTTCCTGGGATGCGGGATGGCGAGCGCATAGTGTTTGAAGGTGAGTGTTCGGAGACACCCGAATGTGAGACTCCGGGGGATATTGTGGTATGTCTCCAGCTTGAAAAGGGAAAAATTGAATGGCATGGGGACGATCTGCACTACACTCACCGAATCACGTATGCGGAATCTATCCTGGGTTTTGAGATGGTATTTGACGATCATCCGAGCGGCGGAAAGCCGGTGTATCGGTGGGAGGGAGAACCTGTTATTGGTGGAACTGTGCTGACGATGAAGGGCGGTGGGATGCCGAGGAAGGGGGGTGGAGCAGGATTCGGAGACCTGAAACTGAAGATTGAGATCGGGGCTCCGCATATAACACTGTCGGCTTCGGAACGTGAGACGCTGGGACAGATTTTCGGGACGCCAACGTTCGTATCATCTTCCTACCAGACACTTGCGAAAAACGAATAACGGTATGCTGTGGAATGGTTCTATAGTATATAGTATAGTAAAATGGGGAACAAGAACTCCGTGCCCTCAGACGTTCCAGCCACCGAAGTTCTTCTGCGGCCTCGGTGTGTTCATCGGGGGTGTATGACCACATCGTATGGCGGAGGTGTCATGTGCCTGGACCATATCAAGGAAGCAAAACGGAAGCAGATGGAAGAAGAGGAGCTCAAGAACAACACGAAAAAGAATGGGTCTGTGTCAAAGCACCCCTGAGTATGTTCTCACCACGCTGAGAGGAGGGAGTTGTGATGTCCACTACTGCCGGAGAGCACCCAAAGACGGGATTCGGTGCTCGTTCCATCTGGAAAACGGATTGAACAAGGGTCAGATGTATTCCAGAGCATACCGAGACAAACATGGACGAACCTTCATCAGGACGCAGGAAGAAAGCGGATAAGGCGAAGGACAAAAAGGGCCGACCATCATCGAAACACGTGAGGCAGTATGAGGCGAAGAACTCCAAGGGTAAGTAAACCATTTTTCTCTGAGTAATACAAACCAAATGAGCAACTCGTCTCTCCTCCTAACATTTGCCGTTGCGATTTTTGTGGGAGGTGCCCTGAAGGACTTTTTCCAGGCGATTATTACCGACCTGGTGGCCCCGTTCTTTGTCCTATTTAGTCCCGATGCCCAGCATACGGTCGGGGGACTGACCGTGCAGGTCGGACCTGTCAAGCTCAAGGTCGGCGATGCTATCGGTGCGGCCGTAACGCTAGTGATTGCGCTGTTCGTAGTGGCCATAACTCTGCCTTACCTCCGTGCTTACTCCCCTCTCCAGGGCGGCAAGCGTGCGTAAACACCCCAAAACGGATCTAAAACTATTTAAGTAGGGAATAGCAAGTTACATCAGAATGCCAAAGAATTTACAAGGTGGATCAAAGCACAAGAAGGGATCAAACTCGGAATCATCAACATCAAAGAAGAACAAGAAGCTGTTCGACAATCTCCTCTCTGACATTTATGACGAAGAGGATATTGACGGGATTCATATTGGGAGGGTGGCCAAGAAGCTGGGAGATGGCAGGATGGAGGTAGAGTATTTCGAGAAGGGCCGTCTTGAGATTGTCAAGGCGCCAATGAAGGGTTCAATACGGGGGAGAGGCAAGAAGGATGCGTGGGTAGATGTGGGATCGTTCGTGATCTTGAATGAGACTGGAGTGGTGGGGACGATGGCCTACGAGATCGTGATGCCTCTGAATCCCTTACAGGTGAATAAGCTCCGGAAGGAAGGCCAGATCGATGAGCATTTCTTCGAGAAGCAGATGACGGGCGAAGACATTGAGTTTGAGACCGAGGCTGAGGCACCTGCCGAAATCAATGTGGACACGATATAATAGAGATGGATCATCTCCGTCCACATCCCACAGAAGTAGCTGAACATAAAAATATAGCAAAGAAGTTCGAACTCCGAAAGTCGGAGGCATACCATTACGCATTCAATCCCCGTGATTACTGCGACATCGACTTTTTCAACTATAACCATAAACCGGCAAAGGTATACGCCGGTCTTCGATATGCATTGAGGTACGCTGCGAAGCCAATAATTTTTTTCACAGGATATGATGTGGGGCCAAATGATGTATTAGGAGCTTTTGTTCGCCACGTTGTTTGTTCCCTCGCAGTTCATGAGGGAGATCATATTAATATTTACTTTTTCGATATGCGGAATCTCCGTGATATTTCTCCGAGCATGCAGAAGGATATGGAAAAGGAGTTCAGCAAACACGCTGGGATTCCTGTCCATATAGTGAACTCTGCATGTGTAGGCGGTCCCAAATGTGTATACTTGCAACGCTTCAAGGGAGACACCGAATTCGGATGGTGTATAGGCTGGGCATTGTTGTTCTTGGATTATTTGAGCAAACATCCCGGCATTCTCCGACAGTCTAGTAAAGACAAAAAGAAGACGATTGCGCATTTGTATACCGAGCTGGATAACCGTTTATCGGAGAAACGGTCTAATCATTTCATTGAGGCATATTACATTCGGTTAATGGGTCTTTGAGCTTAGCTGCCACAACACGGGGATTTTGATTGGTCAATGCACGTTGATGTTCCGCACGGTAATCGTAGGAACATGAATGGGCGGTATCGGGTTTGTGGAGGGCGCAGTAGACGTTGCCGCACCGGCACTTCATGGCAGAGTAAGCCTTTCGGCGACAGTCGTCGTGTTTACAGCGTTCCATCTGAAATGCCCTATATTTCTTCGGTATAGGAAAGTATCCGTTTTAGATAATAGACAAGACATGGCAAATCCTGAAGATGTAAAACTTATGCAGGGTGCTTCATACCGAAATATTGGAATGGTCACCGACGCTTTAGACCACGGGGCGAATGTGAATGCTGTGACCACGACCAGCAATAGTGGTAATACAGCCCTACATATCATAACTCAGGTTGGAAACCCTTCCGACAATGCAACATTACTACCGATCATGACACTTCTACTAAGTCGTGGAGCAAACCCAAATATCCAGAATAGTGATGGAACCACCCCGCTGATGCTCGCAACAACATCCAAAAATACTGAGACAATGAAACTTCTCTTAGATGCAGGGGCAGATGCGACGTTAAGACACCGTAGCGGACAGACAGCGTTGAATATGGCTCGAGACCTCCAGTTCGCAGAAGGAGTCACTCTTCTTGAAGGGAGAATGCAGGCGTCCGAACCAGTTGTTCCTGTACCCCCAGGCCCCGACAGTTCCAATAAAGAGCTTTTACTTGCGGCATTGCGTGGGCAACTGGATAAGGTGAAGGAATTGTTGGGTGGAGGTGCGAATGTGAACTATTGGGATAGTGAAACCTACATGACGCCTATCATGTATGCGGTGTCTCGAGAGCATCTTGATATTGTCCAGGAACTGCTTGCTCGTGGAGCGGATTTAACGATGACTGATTTTAATGGAGCGACTGCACTCCACACAGCAGCCCACACTAATAACGTAGATATTCTGAGAAGGATCATTGATGCACTTCTCGCAGAACGTGAGGATCTTAACAGACAGGATGGACACGGACGAACTGCTCTACATCTGGCTGCCGAGGGGGGAATGGTGAATTCGGTTACACTCCTTTTACAACGAGGGGCGGATTCTACGATCCAGGACGCTGACGGGAACACTGCAGCCGATCTTACCAGTTCTCCAGAACTTCGTGCACTCTTTCCTGCTCCCGCCCGAGTTCTTCCGCCATATGCTTCGGCTCCAGACCCTGTACCCATTGTGTTCGAAGTCACCAAAATCCAGTATAAGAACCAGAAAGTGTATGATTTCGAAGAGAACGAAGAGGTTCCCATACTTTCGCTTCTATCGAAATCGAACAGTGTTATTTTCAAGGCGAAGGAGTCGTATTTCACACTGCCACTGACTACGATCGTAAAAGCAATCAAGGATGGATCGCAGGTTCGGCACAGGTGTAAGGCACAGTTGGAGGGAGCACCTTACGCAAAAGATGTAGATATGGATCACATGTATTACTACATCCAGGGGAATGGCAATTTCTTAGTTTGGTTGGATCAGATACAGCAGGGACTTCTACAGGACTTTAAGATATTTGACTTGACAGAGACGGATGAAGAGTTGGACAACGTTGCTTCGGCACAGAATGTCCAGACGAGTCCGGGAACGAACCGGTATGGAAACGCTGTGGATATTGTGAGCGGAGATCATTGCCAGGCGGGAACGAAGCAGAAGGTATTCAAACTGAACCCTGTGATGTTTACGGACGAAGCCCAGGCTCCTGCTCCTGGGGAAAAGCGGCGGCGGGCGGAAGACGATGCGTCGGATGCAGCGGATATTCTGCGTGGACTGCGGACATCGGGAGGAAACCATCGGACGTGGAAGCGTAAGGCAAGTCGTAAGGGGCGGAAGACGATGAAAAGTCGCAAGTAAGTATAATGAATCAGGAAGAAGATTTGGCAATCTTGTATCTCGATGCTCTGGGAACGAAAGAAGCGGAGGAGTATGGAACACCACTCGCCGACCTTTATGTCCGTATGAAGCACGGGGATTATGTCTTTAAGTCTGATCAAGCTAAAAGAATAGCCGGCCAGGCGTTTGAAGAGCGGGAGAAAGCCAAAGCCAAAGTGCGTGGTCTAAAGAAGACGGTTATGTCGGAACTAAGAGCGATTCCTGGAGGACCCGACGCCTCTGCGGCGATAGCGAGGCTTACAGGAGTGCCCCCTGGCGGACGACGGACAGCAATCCGGAAAAGGAAGGCCAGGAAGACCAGGAAAAGTCGCAAGTAAGTATAAGTATTAAGATGCCAAGTCCACCAGGAGACCCCTCACCAGAGGAACTTGGTCAACAGCTCCTGCGAGCGACGTATGATGAAGATCTTCCTCGTGTTCTAGAAGTGCTAAATGAAGGTGCCGATGTAAATTACCGTGGAGAGGTAGGAGAGACTGCACTAATTGTAGCTGCATCGAACCTGAACTTAAGTATGATCATGCTACTTCTGGCAAACGGAGCAGGCAAAACAATCAAGTCTAGTCCCGATGGCGATTTTGACGGAATGAACGCACTAGAAACTGCCGAGCATTTTGCAAGATATCACCCTGAAAAACCCCACAGACGGCTAATCATTCGTCTTCTGTCTGATGATCTTCCACCACCTCCAGGAGTGGCTCCACCGGGAGGAGAACCGGCAGGTGGAGCGAAGAAGAACAAAAAGAAGGGTGGTCGTTCGGTCCGCAATAAGCGGAGAACAATGAAGAAACGGGCTAGGAAGACCAGGAAAAGTCGCAAGTAAGTATAAGATATGGTGACGCCAGAGCAACGTTATGCAACGTGGGATCGAGGATACCCAACAAAGAATTTAGGATATTTTGCGGAGGACTTAGAGCCCGAATTGGTGAAATTAGCAATATTGAAAGGAGCAGATGTGAATGAGGCGAATTTTAATGGACTTGCCATACGTCACCCTTCTGCGAGACCACTTCTGCGTGCAGCGTATAAATGGACGCAGCTTATGCGAAACCCTGTTATGAATAAAAGGGGTGAAGAGACAGTGAAAGAACTACTCAGAGCGGGAGCAGATCCAAACTTACCAGGAATCACTCGTCCAACAATTGCTGGTGAACCTTTCTTAGCACAAAACCCTGGACTTCAGAAACTATTTGGTATGATCCGACCAGGAAAATTACGTGGACTTTATATTGAAAAAGCTCTTGGACCATCACCTTTACCCGATGATGTTATAGGGAAGATTGCGGAGATGGACACGGGGCTTAAGACAAAGAAGAGACTATCCCCTGAGACACTGGCAGAGTTTAAGAAACTAGGATATATCGCCCCGAAGAAGACAGCAGGTCGGCGGTTCACTCGGAAGCAGTGTAAGAAGTTCAAGTGTGCGAAGATGGGGTTCACGCAGAAGGCATCATGTCGTCCGTATAAGAACTGCTACAGATCCAGGAAAAGTCGCAAGTGAGTATAAGTAGTATATGTCCGACCCAGTTGGAGATGATCTCTTGCGAGCAGTGAATACTGGAGACGCCGAACGGGTTAGTCAGATTCTGGCGAATAAACCTAGACCGAATGTGGACTATAATTTTCGAGGATATACTCCTTTGGATATAGCGGTGGATAAGGGACACTTGCGTATTGTGCTTCAACTTCGGAATAAGGGGGCGGACAAGACGATTCCGTTTAAGAACCCAGCAGAGTGGAACGGATCAAAGAACGCAATGGAACATTCTGTGGAAATGGTGAAGATGAACCCTAAAAACGACCAAGCCATAGCTATTGCCCTTTTTCTATCGGATCCTGGCACACCGAATTATATAAAGTTTGAAAAACAACTCGCCGACCTTGCGGGCCATCCGTCGTATCGTTTTACGTCGGAAGCCACCGAAATGTTGTCTAAAGATAAGTTGAAGAAAGTTGAAGAGCGGGGGAAAGCTGTAGTGCGTAACCTGAAGGGAAAGGTCATGACAGAACTGCGTGCTATCCCCGGAGGACCAGATTACGAGTTGGCAAAAGCGAGGTTTGAAGGGAAGAAGGGTGGTCGTCGTCGTTCGGTGCGTAAGAACAGGCGTCGGGCTCGGAAGACCAAAAAAAATCGCAAGTAAGTATAAGTCACGATGTCATCGCCAGCTGTCGGAGATAAACGAGCGAGGGAGAGAGAGGAACACAACATTGGAACCCTGATTAAGCACATTCGGGAAAAGGACGTCGAAGGTGTCAAGGCGGATTTGGATGCGGGGGTTGATCCGAATGCGGTAGATACACCAAACAGGCTTGAATATAACTTACCCATTGACAGGGCAGTGTTTTATTGGAACAAGGCAGATAGTCGGACGAAGGACATCGTTAAACTACTCTTGAGATCGGGAGCGGATCCGAACCTGCCGTCAGCAGAGCAACGAAGCAGTCGTGATACACCAATTATTTATAAAGCGACACGTATGCTATCCACAGAGCTCATGCGACTCCTGCTACTCGATCCCGAAACGAGAATCAAGGTGGATCCGAATACGAAGATAGATTTTCCTGGTCATCCGTATATTATCCCAGACGGGTGGGTTCCTGGTCCCTACTCGTTACGTGAGTTTATTATGAAGATTACGACTCGTCCTTACCTTGACTGGGATCCTTCACCTGCAGAGGTAACCCGTCGTAACGAGATGTTGGCGATCGTAGATGAAGCAATACAGGCACGGCGTGCGGGTATAGGAAAAGCTCTGAATCAGACACCCCTGAATCCCGATGTTATTCGTAAAATTGCGGATTTCGATACGCCGAAGGGACGTGGACGGGGACGGGGACGGCGCCGTTCAACGAGAGGACGGCGAGTAAACAAGAAACGGCGCACCCACAAACGCAACGGCCGCAAGTAAGGCGACAATATCCACGGTCCGCACGATCTTCTGCCATTTCAGGGGGATCTCCTCCAGATCCTTCTTATACTGGGGAGGCTTGAAGGGAGCCGAGATCCAGCCGAGGAAGGTGGGTTTCAGCTGATCGTTACAATCATACCACATATCATACCACGCCATCAAAATATATCCCGTGAATGCGAGACCTATTGTGATAGCACGTTTGACTGCGATATCGTAAGGCGAGCGGAGAGGAGCCCAGGGAGGCATCCAGTAGATGGCAATCAAGAGTCCAGAGAACGCCAAGCATTTGGGATTCAAAGCCAGAGGAGTTCCAAAGAGTCCGCCTCCCATCCTGTATTATCTTGTGTATGGTAAGAATAAACAGATAAATGTCTGGCGGTCGCTCTACATTCTTTGGACTCCCTGATAACGCAAACGGTGGACGGGCGGGTGCGGCCGACCAGTCGGATCTCCTGAAGGCAATCAAGCTCCAGGCAATCCTGAAGTCCGTGAATTCCGGTTCGAAGAACGTGAATACTCGGCTGCACACGGAGTCGGCGATTCAGCGTGCATCCTACAACCCGAATCAGCAGGCGATCCAGCGCTCTATATTTTATAAGCCGGTATAAACAATATGGAGGAGATCAAGAAGCAGGTAGAAGTCCAGGCAAAAGCTCTTCCACCTGCATCCTTAGAAACACTGAAACAACTCCGCCAGGAGAACTGTGGTCAAACGTCCCGAGATTTTCATTTGCAGTCGTTCCAGGTCTTTGTCCGCCGTATGTTGTCCCCGGACAGTCCTACTCGCAACATGCTCCTGGTCCATGGCACGGGCGTTGGGAAGACCTGTACTTCGATCCAGGTGGCGGAAGAATACATCTTACGGCCGGAGTTCCAGGACAAGAAGGTTCTGGTCCTGGCCACATCGGCGGTGGAAGAAACCTTCCGATCACAGATCTTTGATGTGAATCGGGTAGAGCAGGATCCTTCAGGACTCCTGCGGTCGCAGCAGTGCACGGGTCGGCGGTATTTGGATATGCTGGAACGTGCCCGCTCGGAAGAGTTGAGGTGGGAGAATCCCGAGAACAGGGAGCGACTCAACACCATCGTCCAGAAAATGATTAATGATTTCTATGAGTTCTCGGGGTATATCCAGTTCTACAATCTGGTGGAGACAAAGCGTATTAAATTGTCCAAGTCTGATTTTGAGGCGTGGATCCATGAGAATTTTGATGGGCGGCTCCTCATTCTGGACGAGGCGCACAAGATGGGAGAGAGCGATTCGGAAGATGCGAAGCGGACATCGGAAAGTATTCAGCGGATAGTGAAGGTTGCGAACGGAATGACTCTGGTGCTCTTGACGGCGACTCCGATGTATGACTCGTTCCAAGAAATCATCTTGTTTTTCAACTTGTTTCTGTGGAACGATAAGCGGCAGAGTCCAGAGGATAAATTGAACCCTGCTAGCTTCTTCAAGGCAGATGGAACATTCAAGACTCCAGACGCCGAATCCCGGTTCCGTGGATGGTGCCATGAATATGTATCATTCATTCGTGGCGAGAATCCGTTCACGTTCCCTTTCCGTCTACCTCCGCCTACCCCAATGATTGGACTCCTGGACCGAAAGACAGATTTCAAGGGTGGTAAAATCACTACTCCCCGCAAGTATTTGCCGCTGGTTGTCTCGTATGTGGAAGGAGTCCAGAAAGAGCGGGTGAAGGAAGTGAGTGGAAAGATCCAGGAAGATGTCGTCCCTACTATCGTCGTGTCCCCCGACGGTCGATCCATCGTGAAATGTTTCGAGAAGGCTACCAACACAGCGAGGTTTCAGTATCGCTATGCCAAAGATGTTCCGGCATTCTTGAGTCCCTCGCAGGTTGGAGCCCACGCCGCCAAGTTTGCTACGGTGATCAAATGTATTCAGGAATCGACAGGTATTGTTTTCGTCTACTCCAACTATGTGCGTGGCGGAGCCCTCCAGTTCGCTATGTGTTTGGAAGAGCACGGGTTTGATCCGGCAATCGGAACGAGACTTCTGGAAAATCCGTCTGGGGAGTATACGGGTTCGTCGAAAGGCAAGTATGCGTTCCTTACTTCGGATATGACGGATAAACAGATAGCGGTCCTGATTCGGAGGTTGCGAAAGCCCGAGAATTCTACAGGTCAGGATATTCGAGTAATTGTGGGTTCCTACATTATTTCGGAGGGTGTGGATTTCAAGAATGTCCGGCAGGTGCATATCCTGGACCCGTGGTTCAATATGAGTCGGATGGAGCAGATTATCGGGCGTGGTCTGCGCACGTGCTCGCATGCTTCCCTGCCGTTCGAGGAGCAGAATTGTACAGTGTATCTCCATACTCTGCGATACTCTGATTCGACGCAGGAAACGTATGATGAGTATATCTATCGAGTGTTTGTGGAAAATAAGGCGAAGGCGATTGCGAAGGTGAAGCATATCCTAGCCGAGTCGTCGGTGGACTGCACGACACAGATTTCTACGAACCAGCTCCCCGATGCGTGGCGGTCATTGATTATTCCGCAACGGAGGGCACAGGACCGGGAGATGGTAGAAATGCCTTTATCGGCTCTGTCGGCCCCCACGTTTGAAGACGGAGTTGTATCCCTCGTATGTGCGGTCGGAGCAGCGGCACCCACCGATGAGTCGTATACTCGCCCACTCAGTTCGTATCTCGATATCCGTGATGAGGTGTTTGATGAGATTATCCGACTGTTCAAAGAGAAACCGCTGTGGAAGCGGGACGATCTTCTCCAGAAACTGACGTATGCCCCCGCTGTCGTAACATATATTCTGGAAAGTGCGGTCCACGAACATCTGAAACTGAAAGATCGATCGGGACGGGTGGGGACACTGGAAAACCGGGACGGAGTCTACTCGTTCTTGCCGCAGGGTGCGAGGGATGCGACAATGTTTGAGAGGTCTGTGGCCGATCCTGGGGATGTCCCGATACCGGTAGATGTTCCAGAAGATGTTCCGGAACCTGAGCCGGTGGCACCTGTCATCAAGAGCATTGCTGAACTACGTGCTTCGTTCAAAGAGACTTCGTTGTTCACACCGTTCCGACCTGAAGTGGTGGAATGGTTTCTGGTGGACCAAGTGATGAAGCCGGAAGACAAGCAGGCGCTCATCCTATCCCGACCGACTCCGGCGCCCAAGTATGCGGAAGGGCTGGAGCTGCCGGGAATAGGGTTTGTGATGGGACATGAAAAGGTGGTGGATCGGGAAGGAAAGGCGGTAGATCTCACGGGAACAGATCGGGATGCGTATTCTTTGTGGGCGACGACGCACCTGGACCGTATTTCCAGCCAGATAAAGGATGGCAGGATTCTGTGCACGTGCGAAGACCAGGTGTTCAAGATAGCGGCGTTCGAGGTTGTGGATGATCATATCCAGCGAGTGAAGCGGACCAAGACGGTGAAACCGAAAGCGTGCACATCCTTTGATGCGAAACCTGATCTAGAAACACTGGTCAAAGATGCGGGAATGGTATTTCACCCAGATGCCAAGGAAAAGAAGAAGCAATGTATATTCATCAGCATGGTCGTGCGATCGGGAAGCGATAAATTCGTATGGGTTCTTCCGGAAATATGGTCGGTTATTTCTGGGCCGACGTATGCTGCGACTCTAAGGAGTAAAATCGTGTAAAACAGATCCGATGCTTAATACAACATGTCTGTAGCAAAGATGAATATGTTCGAACGAAGGGAGTTAACTCGCACCCTGAACATCCCTTCAAAGCATTTGCAGCGGAATATCCAGTCTTCCCTGCTATCGCAGCTCAAGGGACAGATTGAAGGTCGATGTGGGATTGAGGGGTATGTCCAGCCCAAGACGAGCGTGATCCTGGACTATTCGCTGGGAATGATGAATATTCTAAGGTCGGGTGCGACCTACGAGGTCCGTTTCCAGGCGGATATCTGTTACCCCCGCAAAGGTCAGCTCCTGCGGGTCCCAGTCGTATTCCGGTCGAAGATTGGTGTACACGCAGAACAGTCGCCGCTCCGTGTCCTCCTGCCCCGAGATCTACATATTGGGAACCCCGAGTTTGAAGCGATCCAGGAGAATGATGAGATCGAGTTTGAAGTTCTGGGCGCAGAGTTCAAGCAGAACGATGAGCAGATGTTCGTCCTGGGGAAGCTGATTAAGCGGATCCCTGCCGCCGCAGAAGCCAAGCCCGAGGCAGTGATCCCTGTCGTGGAAGAGGTTGTATCCACTGCTCCGTCGACGGAAGGGACCAAGACGGTGACTGTTCAGGAATCGGCTACACAACCAGCAAAGGAACCTGTTCGTCGCAAGAGGAAGCTGGCACCGGCACCGGGAAGTTCAAGTTTAGAGGCACCAACCACACTACAACTAAATGTCGGCCTTGGCGGAGAAGCTCCTGCCTCTTCTTGAGAGGCTTGAGCAGAACGAGCACGAACAGATATTCAAGATCATCCGTAAGTATACGAACGAATACACTCGTTCGGATACTGGCGTATACGTATCGTCCAAGAATCTTCCGGAGGAGTGTCTCCAGGAAATGGAGCGGTATATTGCTTTTTGTTTCGACCAGCGGGCACACTTAGAGGCTGGAGACGTAGATAGGAGTAAGTACGAGAAACTCGCAAAAACGGGTAAACCTGGCCGTTTTTGATCTAAGAAACTAACAATGGAGCGGGCACTAGAGAAAACCCGTCAATCGGCAGATATTGCCGAGTTCATCAATATATCCAACACAGATCCACGGGCGGAATTCGAGGCCAAGGTTCTCGCTGGCCGAATCCAAACTCGTGATGTCGCCGAGCGCATTCTTGCGGCTATCAAAACCATCGCACCTGAATCAACCGAAGAACAGCGTCTTACATGTATCTATCCCCAGGACATTCGTGTCCACGTCCTGGGTGCATCCAATATCCACAAGGTTTGCGTCACAAAATCGTTCAAGAATATTCCCCTGGATGTAGAGCGGAAGACTCGCTACTTTGATTCCGTGGATCGGGCGGAGACAAAGACGGCCACTACTCGTGACGTCCTGGATGTGAACGATTTCCTCTGCCGTTTCTCGCTCAAGACGGAGAAGCATCTCAAGAAGGATTTCGCAGGGGACCCCGACGATCCTGCTGCCCACATTCGTGTCCTCCACCGTCAATCGTTCAAGGTTCCTGGTGGTGAGTTCCGCATTGATTTCTCGATGGTCAAGACGAAGGGCTCGGCCAAGGAGGGTATTCGGGACGTCTTGAAGAACTCGCCGCAGTATGAGCTGGAGGTGGAATATACTCCTCGCAAGGATCCTCGTCCCTCCAAGGAGATTATGCGTGTGCTCTACCGTGTTCTAGAAACAATCCTGGGAGCGTATCAGGAGACCACGCACATCCTGCCACTCTCGGATCTGCAGAAGTATGCCCAGGAATTTAAGACGTCGGGCAATCTCTTCTACAACCCCGTCACACTGGAACGCCGACACATTGTCAAGGATCGCCCCTACAACATTCTGTCTGGTTATACTGTCACCAACAAGGCAGATGGTCAGCGGTGTGGACTGTTCGTGACACGTGATCGCAGGGTGGTGCGAGCCAACCCGAATGGTCAGGTGGTATTCACGGGTCTGACGGCGGGATCGGATGCGCATAACGGGGATTTCCTGGATGGGGAGTATATCCCGCAGAAGAATCTGTTCTGTATCTTCGATGTGTATCACTACAAGGGTCGTGACACCAAATCACTTCCGCTGTTCACGACGGACGACGATATCAAGAAGAATCCCCTGCTGTCACGGCTGGGATGCGCACGGCAGTTTGTGAAGGATACGGCAACGGAGTTCTCGAGCGCATCGGAGACGACACTGCGGATCGAGACGAAGCTGTTCTTGGCAGGGGAGGGTGCGGCAATGGAAGATGCGATCAAGACGATTCTGGACACGGAGTTTGAGTATGAGACGGACGGTCTGATATTTACTCCCCGATCTTCTCCGGTCGCCCCGAATCTGGATACGAGGGGTAAGACTTGGACTCGGGTATACAAGTGGAAGCCTCCGCACCAGAACTCTATCGATTTCCTGGTGAAGTTTGAGGATGCGCCGATCTACGATGTTGTGCGGAAGGAGATGGTGAAGAAGGGCACACTGTATGTCGGCCGCACGCCGGGGCTGGATATTCTGTATCCGTGCGAAACGATCACGGGAGAGTATGTGCCCCCGAAACTCCCACCGGAGTTCATTCAGCTGGCGGATTCGGGGACTCGTGTTCCTTCACCGTTCCATCCATCTGCGCCCCGCTTTCCCGACGCTTACATCATCCACTGTCCCCTGAACGACAAGGGTATTCCGATGGATATCGGGGGGAACAAAGTGGAGGACAACACGATCATTGAGTGCTCGTATACGGTAGATACCCGCACGTGGACGGTCATGCGGACACGCTACGATAAGACGTATCTCTACCGGGTCCTGCGCCGTGCGGAGTTCGGCAACGATATCAATGTCGCAGACTCGATCTGGACATCCATTCATGTTCCGATCACGGAAGAGATGCTGAAGATGATCTCGACGAATCCGCCGGATGATACGTTTGAGGATGACATGTATTACCGTGACGACGAGAGTTCACGGGAGCGGAACCAGGTGCGAGCCTTCCACAACCGGGTGAAGGAGGGGCAGTATTCGTCGTATGTGGTTCCTGGGAATACCCTGCTAGAGTTGGCAGTGGGGCGGGGTGGAGATCTACACAAGTGGCGGAGGACCAAGCCGTCGAAGGTTCTGGGACTGGATATCTCGGCATCCAACATCAACATGCCGAGGCAGGGTGCGTGCGTGCGCTACTTGAACGAGAAGAAGCGGTCCAACGAGTTCCTGCCGAAGGTCTTGTTCGCACAGGCGGATATGACCAAGACGTTCGAGGAACAGGAATCACGGTATCTCAAGATCGTGTTTGGCGATGAGCCGGCGACGACACCGTATCTCGCTGAATTCAAGGGGATACAGGAGTGGGATCTGGTGGCGTGCCAGTTTGCGATGCATTATGCGTGTGCGTCGGAGGAGATGTTCAAGACGTTCGTGGGGAATCTAAAACATTGTAAGACGATCTTCTTCGGAACAGTTCTGGATGGACAGGCAGTATACTCCCTGCTGATGGGGAAGGAGAGGCATACGTTCCGGTCGAACGGCAAGACGCTGGCAGAGATCACGAAGAAGTATGAGGATACAGGGGCGTGGAAGGACGAATTCGGACAGCAGATTGATGTTCTGCTGGAGTCTACAGTCAAACCTTCTCCCGAATACTTGGTACCGTTCGAGGCAGTGAAGCGGATCATGAGCGAGGCGGGACTGGAACTAATTGATTCGAAATCGTTCAAGGATATTTACTCGACACAGAACCAGGTGGTCTTGGACAAGGCGGAGCAGGAGTTCAGTTTCCTGTACCGGACATTCGCATTTAAGCGGGTGGAGAAGGCGAAGGAACCGGAGCCGGAACCCGAGATGCCACAGCTCGAGGATGAAGCGGGACAACTTGTGCCTCGTGAGAAGGAGGAGGAACCCGATGTGGAGGGAACGGAGCCGGAGAAAAAGAAGGAGCCCGTGCGCCGCAAGCGGATCGTGAAGGCGAAAGAGCCCGAAGCTGCTCTTCCCGAGATTCTGTTCTTCTTCTCGAAGGAGCCGGAGAACAAGGAGTTCTCAAACTTCTACGAGACGGAGTTTGAGCTGGACGCCGTGAAATACAAGTCGGCTGAACATGCGTTCGAGGCAGTGAAGGCCAAGACGTTCGGAGACGAAGAGATGTTCGAGAAGATCCTGAAAGCCAAGTCTGCCCAGTCGGCCAAATCGTTCGGCAATAAAGTCAAGGATTTCAAGGAGGACACGTGGAAAGAGAAGCAGGATGAAGTGATGAAGACGGTTCTGCGTGCAAAGTTCACTCAGAATCTAGAGCTGCGGAAGAAGCTGCTGGATACGGAGGATAAAGTTCTGGCAAATGCGGATTCCCGTGACAAGTATTGGGGGATCGGAACATCGGCGAATACTACGATGGCGAAAGACCCCAAGAAGTGGAAGGGAGAGAACAAACTGGGCGTGATGTTGATGGAACTGCGGACGGCGATCAAGGCGGAGTAGCGGAGTAGCGAAGCCCGAGGCACGAGTGGCGGAGTAGCGGAGTAGCGAAGCCCGAGGCACGAGTGGCGGAGTAAAACGGATATGGTTTAATTGTTCGTATTTAAGAACAGACGAAATGGAAAAGCATATTTACGCTCAACACATCCCTGCTACGAATCCTCTGAACACATCCCTGCACCATGCTATCATTCTCAAGGGAAATAAAGTTCTCGCTTCGGCGTTCAACAAAGTCGGATCCCGATCCAGAGGGTGGGGATACTCGGAAAAGACGATTCACGCAGAAGTAAATGTCATCAAGAGTTTGGGTGATCTGAACCTGTTGAAGGGTGCTACGCTCGTTGTGGTGCGGCACGGAGGGGATGGAACTCTTAGGTGTTCAAAACCATGCAAGAACTGCCACAATTTCCTCCAAAAGTGTATGGATGACTACGGTCTTCGAAAGGTTATTTATTCTTAGAAATTCGCTTGTAATACTCCTCATACGACTCTTCCTTCTGGATGGCTGTGTTTCCGAGAACAGGGGCAACCCATCGATCTGCCAACTTTTTTCCAACTTCCTTGGTAGCTTGGTCTTCCGTGATTTCTCCACGCTCAATCCGGCGTTTCTGGTTGAGCATGTAGAAAAACGTAGCATCCAGCTTGTCGTCTGCGTGCAGATCAAAAATAGAAGGGTAGTTGAAATGGAGAGTCTGGTTCTCCTCTGTCAATTTTTCTAGATACTTGGCCTTGTCAGTTGTTTTGAGGGCCTTGTGCTTCTTCTTGCTATCGTCCATATCACGAACGAGACTCTGGATCTCCGTTGCCGGGTAGTCTTTATCGTTCATTATTCCTTTTCTATTCTTGTATGTAAATAATACGGATATGCTGACGCAGGAAGTTCTAAAAGACGGAACAATTGTTCCGAAGGTCGATGCCCCCGACCACCCTGGTCCGATTGCCCAAGTGGTTCCGGGATCGGCGATTCAGGCCGCCGCCGCTGCTGTCAACGATAAGACAGACACCCAGGCTGAAGCTATAAGCGTTCTTGGCGCAAAGGTAGGTGGACGCAGCCGCCGTCATCGGGCTGCAAATCTTCGCCGTGTAATGAAGATGATGCAGATGCGGATGCGAGGGGGAGCAGAGGTTGAAGTCAAGAATGTCCCGAATATGCCAAGTGCGGGAGGAGTGGATCCGAAAGCGACGTTTGGCAAGATGCTGGAAGTTCAGCACCAGGCGGCTGCAGATGCTCAATTTGACGATCTGGGAACTGCTGCACCGAAAGTCCTGCCTCCAGCTGGAGGTCGGCGACGCACGAAAAAGAAGACCCTAAAACACAAGAAGAAGCACCATGGCTCTGGGACTAAGCACCGACGTGTACGCAAACATCGGGGGTCTTCTCGCCGCACTCTTCGTGTTCGTCGTGATCGCCGGTAGTTACTTCATGTTTGCCCAAAAAATGATGATCCGTTCCGACTATTTCATTGTTCTCTTTATTCTAGCACTGGCTCTTGTAGCTTACCTTGTTGTCAAAGTCTATTATGAGATGCAGTTTAGCACTACGGTGTCGGTGTAACAATCGTCTTTGCATATGCCTCGAAATGAGGAAGGAGGAGTTTAACGAAGTCCGCACAGTCTTCGTGAGATTTCAGAGCTGTCAAATTGATCTTGCCGGTGCGGAAGATACATGCTGTCCAACGTTGGGGAAAGACGACCTTGACGCAGGGAGATACATCAGGCTCAAATTCTGCCTGAATTCCCTTTTCCTGGAAGTATCGCTGGAGTGCTACCCTGGAAATATTGAGAGAATTGGTGAAGGATGTGGAATAGTTCATGAGGAGAACTCGGCGTTCAATGTGTTCCCACCCGCCTTCCTTGAAACAGGCAGGGCTCAACTTCTCTTGGAGAATCCGAAGACTCGATAGTTCGTATAGCGGATCCAGAACCCCCGTCATGTGGAATACGCCGTTATGGAAGATCTTGATCGTGATCTCCTTTTCGGGCAGAGCCCCGTCGCCGCTGTTCAGAACCACGATGGTCACAGAATTGTGCCCGAATCCAGATGTAGTCACAACCTTTGGATTCCGACGCTTAATACGATCACGCTTCGACTCGCCACGACGCATGATTCCCCTCTTTTCAATCTTGATAATTCCACCCTCAAGTGGGGTGTTCCGGAGCATCTCGTCCGTGTCCAGCTTCATCTTGTACGAGTGGAGCACCACCGTCGTCGACAGTCTCGGAGTGACTAGCATTGACATTCTTGCTACCCACCACTACCAGCTTAGAGGTTCCGTTTTTCCATGAATAGGGAAGAAGTAGAGGATTGCTGGTTACGAGTCCGACTGTACATCCTCGGAATACCCGGCGACAAGCAGCTTCGTGTGGGGGAGACAGCATTAAGATCGGATCGACAAATCCAAGATACATGGCTGAACCGGGATGGTGGGAGTAAATTGTCATCATGGTTTCTGATAGATCGGCTGCTCGGGTTTTTGACACGTCAATGTACCCTGCTGGGAGTGAGGCTCTTGCGATACGATCGCATTCTATCAGATCGAGGCCAGCATAGACCCACAGCATTCTTACTATACTATCCCTTAATGAAGCGTAAACAAGTAACGGGCCTGCTGAATATCTCCCAGGATTTCATCACGGATGTTGAGGAGATCCGTATCGTCTTTGGACAGCAGTTTCGGTAAGCTCTTGGTCAGCCACATGACAGCCTCCTTCATGAGCTGGGGAGCCCGCTTATCGTTGACATCATATATCTGTAGCTTTCCAGTGGATGCTGTCATCTTGGGACGACCGTAGCGTCCCATATACGCCTCAGTGAACTTATCAATGTTGGTATCCAGACTTGTCACGAGGTCATCGGTCGCCTTGTGACGACCAAACGACATTGTCTGCCAGTGATAGAGCTTCACCTGATTACGAAGAATAAGCATAACGTGGAGTATTTCTCCGGACATTTATATATGCCTTGTAAATAATAATGCAGTTCAACACATCAACCGCCAAAAAGGTCTGGCGCAAAGTAAAGAAGACTGTTCTCATCGATTCCCGTGATCGGCAGATTACTGGTGCCGGATCTCCGGGAAACTATAACGTGATTCTACCTGCTGTCTACAACAATGTTTACTCCATTACTCTCCGATCCTATGAAATCCCGCTGACTTACAATACATTTGCAAGCTGCCAGGGAAACACAACAATGAGTGTGACGTATACTCCAAGCGGGGGGTCTCCATCTACCTCGACCATAACGATCTCTGACGGCAATTACACCACAACTACTCTCCCCACAACTCTCACAACGGCCCTTCAAACGATTTCGGCAGGATTGTCGGCAACCTGGTCGTCGAATACGTTGTTGACTACCATTGCGAGCACAAACACAGGGGACACAATCGTTCTGAATTTGTCGGGGGCATCTACCGTGAATTGCGGAGCGGGAACCAACGTCCCTGCATCCACTGGATGGGGTCTGGGATACTTCCTGGGTTTCTATCCGCAGACGTATACCTCGACCAACGGACGCATTACCAGTAGTTTCATGTTGAACCCGAATCCAGATACATACATTCTCCTCGAACTCGCTGGGCTCAACAAGTTAGACGAGACGGGATTGGATGGACGTATTGCCGGGCGTATCGATGGAGCCTTTGCCAAGATTCCACTAACGCAGAATACGGGTGAGTATCTGTTCTTTGCGGACACGTCGGGCCCTTCGCCTCTCAACCAACGTATATACAACCCTCCTATCGCACGTCTAGATCGGCTGGCAATCAAGTGGCGTCGCCACGATGGCCGTACAATTGATTTTAACGGTGGAGAGCATTCCTTCACCCTGGAACTCGAGTTACTGGATAACAATTTCGATGAATATTCTAGCCTGGAGTTTGCTCGCTAAGAAGTTAATAGATGGTGGTTAGACCGCACGCTCCGTCGGGGGCAGTAGTCTTAGCAGCTATCACGACATTATTATCATTCTGGCGCTGCCCGAAATGGTTGACCTGATTGTACGGCTGTACAACATGGTAAGCCTTACGAAGTACAGGGAGAGCACACTTGACTGCCTTGGGGAATGTGACGTTGTCCGTGAGCAGGTTGGAGCATCCAGCAGAGGCAACCTCGGGAACAGGAGTGTAATTGAAAAAGTCAGAGGCATAAGCGTTTCCGGCAAGGCGAGCCGTGACGTTGGCGGATGTGCGGTTGGGGATAGTGCCGCCGCCTTTCATGACGGGATTGGTTTGCGGTGTCACAAGCGGACGGTTGAGCTTGAACAGGGGATCGGAATCACGAGAGGCCAATTTGCGGACACGGGCTGTGTATTCCGAGCTGCTCTGTAGATTGACTGTGTTAATGGGGGGAGCATTGAGAGTCTGCTCGATCTTCTTGCGTTGGAGAGCGAGAAGTTCCGATGATGAAAAAGGCCGGCGAGCCTGGAATGTCGCCTGTGAAGTAGTATTGTCGTTATGGGGCCAAGGGCTTGGCGATGACACGGACATGTAATTATATACTCCTTACAAAAGTTCTACGTGTGTCAGCACATGACGACGGCAGCATTCACGTGTGAGTCCAAGTTCGTCCATTGCCCGGCCCTCGGCAGTCTTGAGAGTTGTCTTGGTAAGATACGGAATCGTCGTATCGGTACGCCCATCCTTCTTCTTTCCCTCCTCGACAAGTTCTACATACTTGAGCCACTTGTCGGCGAGAATTCCTCCGCACGTGTAACACCGAATATCAATCGGCATCTTGCTTGCTTGTATTGTCTTCCGCTCCCATATTTCTTGTTCCGTTTTAACAAAGAGATGCTGGCCACACCGCGAGACATCCAAGTCGCTGTCGCACTCATTGCGCTGTATGCGTTCACTGCACTGATTGGAATCCCCAAGACTATGCTCGACGCAGTGTTGACGCAGCCCACGTTTACCCGCATCATATGGCTCTTCTTCATTTGCGCCCTTCTCTTCACAAAGAACTACCTATCCGCTGTTCTAGCCGTCGTTCTAGCCCTGCGTGTATCATTCGAGAGCAATTCGTCTTACAAGTTCTCTCACGACGGAATTCTGGCAGAGTATGCGGCTCAGCAGAAGAAGGATCCTCGGTTTGATGCGACCAAGCAGATTGATCTCAAGATGGCGAACGAGACTCTAACATTTGACCCGGCTCGGTGGATGGACCCGGGCCGTTCGCCGGTCCAGCTTCTCCTGTTTCCCCCGACACCGCAGCAGCTATCCTTGATCGGGAACAACGGCAAGTGAGGACGGTGCAGGTGGTGGTAGCTGAAACGACGGAGAAATAGGATTCTTCAGAGGATTATGAGGAAGGTTCTTTTTATAATAGGTTAGAACGGGAGAGGCCGGGGGTTCAGAGACCTGCCGAGCCATTCCTGGCGCAGGCTTGGCCGACATATTCACTCGTATGTGGTCCAATTCTCCAACAATTTCAGGTTTTTCTAGGGTTGCGTTAGTTTCAACTTTTTGGTTGAAGCGGCGTATGATGTTTCCGTGAATCACAGGGCACGATTCTTCTAGGCGGTCCTGTTCTATCCGAATGACCTTCAAAAACTCTTGGGCGTTTGTGCGTTGATCTCGTCGCAGTGCGAGTTCGTTGGAAATCACTCTGTAGAGTTTTCCGTAGGCGATGGAGGCAATGCGGTGACCTTCTCCAGACTGCGGAGCTTTCAAAAGTTGGTTGATAGATGTCAGGACCCCGGTGGCAATGGTGGTAATTCCCACGACAATTGTCACGTATGTTTGCGCTACGGGGTTAAGTTGTGTGAGTCCGATCGTTGTTGCCCCGGCCAGGGCGGTTAGAGTTACACTGGGAACGGAAAGCCAAAAATTCCACCGGTCGTAATACACTTGAGATTGGGTATGCATCCATCGCATACAATTTGCCTTGTCTCCGATGGATGCCAGGAGAGTTTCGTGAGCGCTATTCCAGCTATTGGCAATATCGCTGGATGATTCAGAAGTATCTTCTAATTTCTTCAGCGACTCTTCCATTATTACCATGCGAGTTCAAGTTCAGAGACGCTCCAGTATTCGGAAGAACCATCGGGGAGGTGGCGGCGCATAATGAAGGGCAGTTTGCGCTCTAGGATTTCACGTTCTGCTATCTTCCAGAAGAAGCGGGGATCGTCACGATTAAATTCCTGGACGGGGACGATGGGGGGAGCACCATCATACAGCTGCTGGGTGCGCATAGACAGGAGGGCAGTATACTCATACTTACTGAAGTAAGGCAGAGTAATCCGTGGAGTTTCCTGAGCCTTGACCACATCCGAACGATGGATGAATTCGGTCATTGTTGTTATTCTTCCACAATGTTCTTTCTATTCGTTTTACACACAAGTTGACAATAATTACAATGTTGATCGACAAACTAGAAGAAATTATTGCCGATCAAGTTGACCAAGCAGAAGAGGTAGGGTATCGCAGGGGGCACTATCACGGATACTGGAAAGGTATTTGTATAACTATCATCTCAATCGCAGTTTCAAACTTCTTCTTATTTACGCCGCTTCTGAGTCAGAAGCTGCGTCTGCTTGAGGCAGCGAACTTTACGCAGTGTCTTACCGTGAGGCCAGAGCAGGCGTGTAGTGCATACTGCAATAGCCCCACTTTCCTTCGTTGACCCCTTGCGGGCCTTGATAGTCTTGCGAACAGATTTAATACACCGGCAAAACTTATCGGCACGAGTGGATACCATTGTTATTATTAAACCAGGAAAAACGGATCGGGAGCTCCCTTCCCGTTTTTGATGGCATACATTGAAAATGAACGGCTCCGTATCTTCTATCCTCCAGGATCACACCACTCTTTCGCAGGCCCAGATCTATGCTGTACAGCACATGAACATGTACAATATTATTGAGGGTCTTCGTGATGCCATCGGGTATCCCGAGAACGACCGCCGGATCCCGCTGTTTGAGTATTACCGCACGGACGCAGAGACGGAGACGCCACGTCTGCGTCAGCGTTTGTCAAATGGTGTTCCGCTGGATCTGACGTTCAACAATGGTCTATTCGCCCTGCTCCGTAAGATGTTTGATATCGAGGGTCGGATCGTGGAGGTCTACGATCGCCGCAAGATCAATCGTAGCGACGGCCAGCTGAACAAGCATGTTCGTCAGGTGGTTCTACTCGTCCGGGGGCGGGGGAGGTTGTAGAAATGACGATTTCATGAACGGGTTGTTCACGGGAAGAGGGTTGAAGGATGTGCGTGATGAGGCGAATTTAGGTATTTTTTGGTTGCTGATGGGAGGAATGGAAAAGGTTCGTGGCCGAGCCATCATTGTTTGAGGAGCCTCGTGGTCGGGTTCAAAGTAGGCATGAGGGACGTTAATAGTCGTTTCTGAAAGTGGGAACAGTGGAGGGGAGGCAATGCGGCGTGGACGATTCGCCATGTGGTAAGAAACAAGAATAGTTACCACGACACCAATGAGAAGACCTCCGCTTGCAGCACCCACAATAATTCCGATGTTGTTGGAAGCAGCGGCTGCGGCGTTTGCTGAAACAAGTTGGGGATTGTTAGAGGGAGTATTTGTTACCGATTGAGTCCCTGTTTGTGAGAGGGAGGTTGAGACCGAAGGAATTAACCCGTAAGTTGTAGAACCACTGTAGCTCTGAGTAAGGCTGGGTGTCGCAGTCAGACTTCCGGTGAAGCTAGGAGTATTGGATCCAGTCGATGAGCGGGATGCGGTCATGGTATTGGTGAGAGTGTTAGACGCAGAGGAACCAGCCGTGGCAGAGCGAGTCTCCGTGGAAGATACTGTATCTGTGGCCGAGCGGGAACGGGTGGCGGTATCCGTAGCCGAAGGAGTTGCACCTGGACGAGACCGGGTAGCAGTGGTAGTGCCGGTTCCGGAAATAGGGGCACGTGAGCGAGTGGCAGTGGCAGAGTCTGTAGCCGAAACAGAAGCCCCGGCACGGGAGCGTGTGGGAGTGTATGTAGCCGAAATAGAGGCGGCATGGGACCGGGAATCGGTAGAGGAAACAGACATAGCGGGAGCACGGGACCTGGTTGCAGTATCCGTAGCAGAAGCAGATACGGCAACGACGTGTGAACGAGATGCAGTCGCAGTGATACCGCCCCCTGAAGATGGAATGGGGATCTGTGCCCACCCCGCCGAAGCAGCTAAAGCGAAAAAGAAGAGTTTACGGATCATCTTACCTATATTATACTTACCGCCTGTAATTTCTTTCTATTTGTATTCTATTACCTACGAGATGACTGCTTCCACGAACTCCCGCAGGTCGTGCACTGATACATCCAAATCAGATCCACCCGGCTCAACTTGACAGCCACAACTTCTGTTGACGGGCAGTCCTTTGCGGGGCACTTGACAGTATTCAGACGGGGGAGGGTCGGATCGTCCTTCAAATAAGGGTTCATCACAAGCTGGGTAGCTCTGTCCTCCTTGAGGTTGTGCTCGTATACCATGGGATTCGCATGCGTGATTGTCTCGACATACGGGCACTTGCGGCACTTGAACCCTACCCCCTCCGCATTCTCTTCGAGGGCATACAGGAAATTTTCGCAGTCTGGGCAGAATTTCATACTTGTGCCTTATTATACACTAACCCGTAATTCTATTCGTTTTATCTTCAGCAGAACAGATCCGTTCGTTCAAAACCGACCCGCCGCCGGAACATTCTCTAGGATCAACACACATCCTCTGAAAATGTCGGCAGCGGGTGGACTCGTCAATTTCCTCGATCGCAAGAAGATCACGACTGCTGGCGAACTACATACACACACAACTGCCGGTTCAGCGGCTGGTAAGTATTTCATAGGCGACGATGATCTTGCTGAATTCTATGACCACTACTACAAATATGTTGAAATCCATCGTAACAAGATTTGGCTGATTGAGGCGCCGTATCCCGCTCTAGGTCCGTGTAAAGTCGATCTTGATTTCCAGTATGAGCAAGGAACGACTGGACATCTACACACCCAAGACCAAGTTGTGAAGTTTGCGATAGAATACGTGAAGACGCTCAAGACGTTCCTAGTATCTCCAGGCGAGACGGAGGTGTTCATCATGGAGAAGCGGGAACCTGTCAAGAAGCGTGACGGAATGGCGGGTGGTGTTCACCTCATGGTTCCGTCTATGCGCACGAACAAGTATATTGAGATGGCGGTTCGTGATATTATGCTGACCAAGATGTCCATGTTCGACGACCTGCCGCTCAAGGAGAAGGAGTGGTCGAAGGTCTACGACAAGGGTGTGGCCCAGCGCTCAATTGGGTGGACGATGTATGGCGCTGCTAAACCACAGGGTCTTCCTTACCTAATTACCTATCGTGTCTTCGTGGACGGCGACAATGTGCGAGTCGACGAGTCGCCCGTTCCGTTCACGGTTGATCTTCTGGCAAAGTTCGATATTCGTGAGCGTGATCCTTCGAAGGAGACCCCGATGACCGAGGAAGCTAAGAAGCAGTATGGCAATCTTCCCGAAACCAATGTGGAGAACGTGCGGATCTCGGGCGGCCGAGCAATTGCTCCGTCCCGTGGCCGACCAGCCGAGCGCCGTATCCAGGGATCCCGTGAGTCATCCCCGAACAATATTGCGATCCGCCCGCTGTCCCCAGAGGAGCTCCAGAATATCCGTGAGCACATTGGCAATCTCGCCGATCATCGTGCCAACGAGTATATGGAGTGGATTGAGGTGGGTCTGACGCTGAAGAACATTCATCCCGAACTGTATGACGAGTTCGAAGAGTTCAGTCGCCGGTCTCCACAGTTCAATGTCCGTGAATGTATGTCCAAGTGGAATTCGTTCTCGTTCCGCAACCATGGGCAGCGAAGTGGAATGGGCACCCTGCTCTACTGGTCCCGTCTCGATGATCCCGAAGAGTATACCAAGATCGAGGAGAAGAACATTCTTCGCAAGGTCGATATCTCCCGAAGCGGGGCAGAGTATGATGTGGCGTCTGTGGTCTACTCTCGCTTCCACGACAATTACAAGTGTGTGAATTTCGGGAAGAATGTATGGTATCGCTACGTCGGTCACGGCTGGATTGAGTTGGACAAGGGTGTTCAGCTCCAGCAGGAATTATCCATCACAATCTTCAAGTTGTATATCAATCGCTCAAAGTATTGGAACAGTAAATTGACAGACGGATCGCTGGAAGATTGTAATGCCAAGGAACCCAAGGCATGTGGGTGCCCATACTGCTTGGCATTCATCATGGGACAGGATCTCAACAAGATCGCAGTTCAGCTGAAGAAGACTCCGTTCAAGGCGAACGTTATGCGTGAATGTTCCGAGCTGTTCCTCGACGAGCAGTTCACCAAGAAGATTGACGAGAACCGGCATCTCCTCGCATGCTCCAACGGCGTGTTCGATATGAATACGTGCGAGTTCCGGGATGGAAAGCCTGAAGATTACGTGTCGTTCTCCACATCTCTGGATTACGAGAAGGATAAGTCCTACAAGGATTACCGTGAGTGGACGGAGATCAATGATTTCCTCCACAAGATCTTCCCAATCAAGCGGGTGCGTGATTACCAGATCAAGCATCTCGCACGGTGCCTGAACGGTCAGGGCAATCAGAAGTTTCATACATGGACAGGTGTCGGTTCAAACGGCAAGTCCATGCTCATCTGTTTGATGGAGTCTGCGCTTGGTGATTATGCGTGTAAAGTTCCGATCTCACTGCTCACGCAAAGCCGTGGAAAGTCGGCGGCGGCGGCACCGGAAGTCATTCGTCTGAAGGGTCGGCGGTTCGTGACGATGTAGGAGCCGGACGAGGCAGTTCCACTGAATACTGGGTTGATGAAGGAGTTGACTTCGGGCGAGAAGATCATTGCTCGGGATCTGTATGCGGGATCCAAGGCGATGGTAGAGTTTGAGCTCCAGGCCAAGCTACATCTGGCGTGTAACGACAAGCCGAAGATCAATACCAACGATGGCGGCACGTGGCGCCGATTCGTTGTCATCAACTTCATCTCGAAGTTCGTTCAGGCACCTGCTGGACCGAACCAGTACAAGATGGATATGTCGATTGAGCGCAAGGTCAAGTCGGAGGAATGGGGGAAGTGTTTCCTAGCCTACCTCATTCAAACTTACAAGCAGCATGCTGGCGAGGATCTGAATCCTCCCGATGAGATTCTGGAGTATACCAACGAGTATCGTGAGGAGAGCAATGCGATCATGCGGTTCATCAACGAGTATACTCGGGAGACAGTGGAGGGCGAGGAAGTGGTTCCGGTGCGGCGGCCGACACTCTCGGACAAGTTCAAGCAGTGGTGGGAGACAAATCGTGGTACTCGAGATTGGAGTATCCAAGGTATGCTCAAGGAGATTGAGACCAAGTATGGCAAGTATGCGTATGGCGGCTGGACAACATTCCAGCTACGTAATGATGTGGATTGAGCAGAGAGGTTAATACATGGTGTGACCAGGCATGTGGTTACCTCCCTTGCGGGTCTGCTTGGGGCCGAACGATACCTTATCCTCCTCGCCGCCCTTCTTGGCGTGGCGACGGTGACGACGGCCGCCCTTGCGGGTCTGCTTGGGGCCGAACGATACCTTATCCTCCTCGCCGCCCTTCTTGGCGTGGCGACGGTGACGACGGCCGCCCTTGCGGGTCTGCTTGGGGCCGAACGATACCTT
>Ga0114958_10000557_pt1 | contig 31856 bp, 29 predicted proteins | sample C_130208_EF_Meta_FD_89577 | JGI IMG/M metagenome (GOLD analysis project Ga0114958, IMG submission 89577) | Freshwater microbial communities from Lake Croche, Canada to study carbon cycling - C_130208_EF_MetaG | ecosystem: Environmental > Aquatic > Freshwater > Lake | place: Lake Croche, Canada... | reverse complement strand
GCAATGGGCGCAATGGGAGTGACGGCCTGCGGCAGGGCGGGTTGCGGCACGGCCGTTTCGACCACGCGGATCCGTTGGGATTGCTCGAAGCGGGTCGCCAGCGCCATGCCCGCCACCAGCAACTGCACGAACGCCATCAGGCCCATCGCCCAGCACGCGACGGGAAACACGGACCGTGTCATGCCCGGTGAAGGTTGGGGTCTGGCGGAAACCATGCGACAGAAGATGCCCCGGCGTCATCCCGCTGTCAATCCGGGCGCGTACGTTGGCGATTCCCGAACTTTCACGCTGCCTTGCCGCAGGCCGGTTTCTCGGTTATATCACGCGCGACGATGAATCATTCCGCGCCACTGAGCTACTGTCCAGACTTGCTCCACTACTCACGCCGCTTGACCCGCGAGGTGCGGGTCGGCCAGGTCGGGGTGGGCGCGGGCCATCCAATCCGGGTCCAATCCATGATCACATCGGACACCCGCGACACCCGTGCCTGCGTTGCAGAGGTGCTCGGCTTGGCCGACGCCGGCTGCGAGATTGTCCGCATCACCGCCCAGACCAAGGTGTATGCGGCGAATTTGGCCAACATCGCCCGCGACGTGCGCGCCGCGGGATGCCAGGTGCCGCTGGTGGCCGACATTCATTTCAAACCGGACGCCGCCCTCGAGGCCGCTCGGTGGGTGGAAAAAGTCCGCGTCAATCCGGGCAATTACGTGGACAAGAAGAAGTTCGAAATCCGCGAATACAGCGATGCCCAGTATGAGGACGAGTTGGCGCGCATCCGCGAGGATTTCACCCCGTTGGTGCGCTTATGCAAGGAGCTCGGCCGCGCCATGCGCATCGGCACCAATCACGGGTCGCTCTCCGACCGCATCATGAACCGCTACGGCGACAGCCCGCTGGGCATGGTCGAAAGCGCGCTGGAATTCGCCCGGATTGCCCGCGACCACAACTATCATGCGCTGGTGTTTTCCATGAAGGCGTCCAACCCCAAGGTGATGATCGAGGCCTACCGCCTGCTCGTCGCCCGCTTGCTGGCCGCAGGCCCGGATTGGAATTACCCGATCCACCTTGGCGTGACCGAAGCGGGCGACGGCGAGGACGGCCGGATCAAAAGCGCCATCGGCATCGGCTCGCTGCTGGCCGACGGGATCGGCGACACCATCCGCGTCTCACTCACCGAGGACTCGGTGCATGAAATCCCGGTGGCCCAGGCGCTGGTGGCGCCGTATAACCGTGGCTGCGGCGTCGCGCCGCAGGCCGTGGCTGCGGCGTCCCGCCGCCGCAGCATTAAGGAAGACTCCTCATCCATTCACATCGACTGGGACGCCGTCGCAAAGACCGAAGCCAGTTTCCTCCCGCACTGGAAGCTCGACGGCGGTATTTATGCGGCGACGTTCCGTCTGGCGGATTCCCTGCCGGCGGAAGTTTTTGAAAAATTGCACGCGAAGAAGCGGATCCTTCTCGCACAACTTGCCGACGTCACACGATCGGCCGGTTCACGGAGCGCGCTGGAGCGGATGCTCGAATTGCGTGCTGAACTGGCGAACCTGCAAACCGCCGAAATCGATCTGGAGCTGGACCGCGGTCATGGTTCCTGTTTGTTCCGGGATGATCGTTGCGCGAGTCTCGTGGCCGAGGCCTTGCGGCATTCTGACGGCACCCGCTACTCCCTCTTGGCTTGGTGTGTGATGCCCAATCATGTGCATGTGGTGCTCAAGACCATGGCCGGCGAGGATTTGGAAAAAATCCTCCATTCGTGGAAAAGTTTCACCGCCCACGAGATCAACAAAATCCGGAACGCCACCGGCGCGGTCTGGCAGAAAGAAAGCTACGACCACCTCATCCGGGATGGAGAGGACTTGAACAACCAGGTGACTTATGTGTTGGCCAAGCCGCGCAAGCTGGCATCGGATTGGCAATGGGTGGGCGGGGCCTATTCGGATATCGAGGCGGGACGCCTCGATCACGGCCTGCGGCGGGACGCCACCCCCACCTTCACCCCATCCTACGATCCGTTCGCGTATGAGAGGCGTCGTAGCTCTGCCATCACGGTCATGGGTCATGCGCTGGGCGGCGAGCACAGCGTGCGGGTGGTCACCCCCCAGGACCGCTGGAACGCGCTGGCCGGGCGGATTGCCACGCTGGGGGATTTCAAACCGGAAATCATCGCCGAGAAATCTGGGGTGGTGGCTATCGATCCGCGCGATCTAACGGCGGTGGCGGCAATCAACGCGCGCCCGGAGCCCTGCCTGGTGACGGTGGCGGATGGCACCGATCTGGAGGTGATTGCGGCGTTCCGGTTGTTGGCCTCGCGGGTGGAAGCGCGGCACTCGCTGGTGCTCAAGGACACGCTGCGGTGCGACGGCCCGGTTGATGCCACCACCACGCTGCTCAGCGCCGCGCAAAACCTTGGCTCGCTGCTGTGCGATGGTGTCGGCGACGCGGTGCTGGTCCGCGGCGAGGCGGATCCCGGCGCCTCGCTGCGCCTCGCCTATAACATCCTGCAAGCCGCCGGAACCCGCATTTTCAAGACCGACTACGTGGCTTGTCCGAGTTGCGGGCGCACGCTCTTCAACCTGCAGGACACGACCCGCAAAATCCGCGCCGCCACCGGCCACCTCAAGGGCGTTCGCATCGCCATCATGGGCTGCATCGTCAACGGCCCCGGCGAAATGGCCGACGCGGATTTCGGCTATGTCGGCGGCGCGCCTAACAAAATCAACCTCTACGTCGGCAAGAACGCGGTGCAGTTCAACATTCCGGCCGACGAGGCGGTGGCGCGCCTGATCGATCTGATCCGAGAACACGGCAAATGGGTGGAAGCCGCGCCGCCCGCCACCACCACCTGATCCGATGGCTGATTCCGACACTCTAACAACAACCCGTGAGGCCGCCGCGCTCGATGTGCCGTGGAATGTGCTGGTCCACGACGATCCGGTGAATCTGATGGGCTACGTCACCTGGGTGCTGATGAAAATCTTCGGCTATGAGGACAAGCGGGCCGCGGTCCTGATGCTGCAAGTCCACCAGCTGGGCCGCTCGGTGGTGTGGACAGGCCAGCGCGAAAAGGCCGAGTTCTACGTTCAACAGCTTCAGGCGCACCAATTGCAAACCTCACTTGAACGCGCCTCATGAAGATCATGCCGACACGGGAAGGCGGGCTGCGCATCAATGCCGAGGAGGCGGGCGATTGGCGGCTCCTCCAGGGCATCCCCACCGACGCGCTCTCGTGGGATGAGAAACTCGCCCGGCGCTTGGGCAAGCTCATCACCGATGAGGCCACCGCTGCGGATTGGAAGGATTATGTCATCCCCGACCTGGAGGCGGGGTTCTCCGCCGAGGTGGGGCATGTCACTTCCGCGATCACCGCAGCCCGCTTCGAGGCGGGCGGTGGTCCCGGTGCCTTGCAGATCGCCCGTGAGGACGGCTTCCAGTGGTATAGCACGCTCAACCAGGCGCGGCTGGCGCTTGAAGAACGGTTCCACTTCGGCACGCACGACACCATTGATCCCGCCAGCCTGCAGCCCGTCCCGCGGGCCGCGTTCCTGCGCTCCCATCTCTATTGCGCGATCCAGGGAATGCTGTTAGAGCATGTGCTGTGACGCGGCAATTAACCTACAAGGGGAAACGGAAACCACAACCGAGCGCCGCGCGATGGCGCGGCCGGTCATTAAAATGGCAGGTGAGGTTGTCCTTCCAAGAAACATCCGCCGATGAGGGTTGCGTATTCTGTTAAGGAGAACCCGAATCCGCGCGATGGCTGTGGAACGCAGATTAACTGCGGCTGCAGAATGGAGCACTAGGGCCGGCTGAAGCCGGCGCTCCTTAGCCAAACGGCCAAGTTCCTCAGAAGAGTGAGGGCACTTATGGAATGGTGACCTGCAGGCGGAGAAAGTAGCGGGGTTGGCCGTTGGTGCTCGTCGGCCTGCCGACTTCCACGGGCTGGCGACCGCCGACGATTGAGCCTTGGGTGAGGCGCGTCGTGCCACCGCCCAGCCAGGACCCGGCGGCGGTCCCGGCTTTGCGGGCGAGCGGACTCCACGTGCCGGTGAGGGTGGAGAAGCCCTGGACGTCATAGGTGACATCGGCCATGGCGGGGTCCGGCATATCCAGGTGGAGCCACGGGACGAGAGCGACACCTCGGTGGAGCACATGCAAGCCCTGACCGATTTTACCCGCGATGACGGCAATGATTCCTAAAACCGCAGGCTCATGAGTTTCTCGATGTCGCGGTTGAGTTTCTGGCAGGCCAGGGAGCAGATTTCGAAGACGAACGGTTCGGCGATGGCGTAAATGACCGAGGTGCCAACCCGGGTGCGCGCAATCAGGCCGGCCTGGTGCAGGTGCTTGAGCTGCTTGGAGACATTCGCCTGGGTGGCCGCCAGCGCCGCGACCAACTCGCCCACCGAGCGCGGGCCGGGCTTCAACTCTTGCAACAACGCCAGCCGGGTGGGCTCGGCAAAGCAGCGGAACAATTCCGCGAGCCGGCCCAATTCGACCGGGCTGAGAACAGGGGCGGGTTTTTTTGCTTGCGTCATATCGATGCATGGCTATATATTCATTTCATCAATCCGAACAAGCGAAAAAAATGAGCCAAGCCAAAATGATTGCGGTCGCAGAGTTGAAGGATGCCATGGAGCGCGGGGCACGGGTGAGCCTGATTGACGTGCGGACCCCGGCGGAATACGCCGCGGCGCATCTGGACGGAGCGCTGCTGATGCCGGTGGACACGCTCGACTGCGCGGCGGTGCGGGCGGCGGCGGGGGACGCGGAGTTGCGGGTGTTGGTGTGCCAGTCAGGGCTGCGCGCGGAGCGTGCGGCCAAGCTGCTGGCGGCGGCAGGCGGCGGGGGTTTCGTGGTGCTGGAGGGCGGGGTCGGGGCCTGGCAGAAGGCGGGATTGCCGTTGATCCGCGGCAAATTCGCGCTGCCGCTGGAGCGCCAGGTGTTCATTGCGGCCGGGTTGCTGGTGGTGTCGGGCGCGGGGCTCGGCTGGCAGGTGGACGCGCGCTGGTACGGCTTGAGCGCGTTTGTCGGCGCGGGGCTGCTGCTCGCGGGGCTCACCGGCTATTGTCCGATGGCGATGCTGATTGCGCGGATGCCGTGGAACCAGCGGGGCAAAACCTGCGGCTGCGGCTGCGGCGGTTAACTTTGGAAGGGTAGGGAAACCACGGATTTTACGGATTATGAAAGAATGGTAAAGTTAGGGCGCTCATCTTTTGAGTGATTAGGGAGTCTGATAGAGCACCTTCGTCTTCGCCGTGAAATCCTCCGTTAAAATCCGTTTAATCCGTGGTTAAATTCGTAGGCATGCCGTTTTCAATTTTTCCATTTAGGGTTAGCCGCCTGTGGGTGGCGCCCGCCTTATCCCAATCCCAAGACCCCACCCGATGAAATTTTTTCCCGGCCTGATCCTCGCCACACTGTTAGTTTCCGGCTGCCACAAACCGCGGGAGGCCGCCGAGCCTGGCAATGCGTCACCCGCGGTGGCCGTCCAACTCACCCCCGCCACCGTGGAAACCCGCCAGGCGACCGAGGCGGTGGTCGGCACGGTGCGCTCGAAGCAACGCGCCGTGATCGAGGCCAAGGTCAGCGGCCGGCTGCTGCAATACCGCGCCGTGCCCGGCGAGCGGGTCAAGGCGGGCGAGCTGCTCGCGGAGTTGGACGTGCAGGAAATCCGCGCCAAGCGCGAGCAGGCGCGCGCGGTGTTGGACCAGGCGCGGCGCGATCTGGGGCGGCAACAACTCCTCATCGCGAGCAAGGCCACCAGCCAACAGGAATTGGACGCCGCGGCCGCCCGGGTCAAGGTGGCAGACGCGGGGCTCAACGAAGCAGAAACGATGCTCGGCTATGCCCGGGTCACCGCGCCCTTCGACGCGGTCATCACCCGCAAGCTCGCCGAGCTGGGCGACCTCGCCATGCCCGGCAAGCCGTTGCTGGAACTCGAAGCGCCGGCCAACCTCCGCTTTGAAACCGATCTGCCGGAAAGCCTGATCGAGCGCGTCCAGCCGGGGGCCAAGCTGCCCGTGACCATCCCGTCACTGCCCGCGCCCCTCACCGCCACCGTTGCGGAAATCTCGCCGGTGGCCGATGCCCTCAGCCGCACGTTTCTCGTCAAGCTTGACCTGCCGGCGGCGGCCGGCCTGCGCCCCGGGCAGTTCGGGCGGGTTGCGGTGCCGGTCGCGGCCACCGAACTATTGCTGGTGCCGCGCCAGGCGGTGCTCAGGCGCGGCCAGATCGAGGCGGTTTTTGTTGTTAGAGACCACCGCGCGCAGCTGCGGCTGGTGAAAACCGGCAAGTTGTTAGACAACCAAATTGAAATCCTCGCCGGGCTCGAACCCGGCGATCCGGTGGTGACCAGCGATGCCTCCCGCCTCAGCGATGGCCAATCCGTGACCCCGCAGCCATGAGCCAGCCGCCACCCACCGCCCAGCCACCGGGCATCGCCGGGCGCGTTGCCGCGGCGTTCATCGACTCCAAGCTCACCCCGCTCGTCATCATCGCCGCGGTGTTGTTAGGCACGGCGGCCGTCGTGCTGCTGCCGCGCGAGGAGGAACCGCAGATCAAGGTGCCGATGGTCGACGTGCTGGTGGCCATGCCCGGCTCGAGCGCCAAGGAAGTCGAGGAACGCGCCACCCGCCCGATGGAGAAGCTGCTGTGGGAGCTGCCCGGCGTGGAATACATCTACTCGACCTCGCGCGACAGCGAGAGCCTGGTCATCGTGCGCTTCAAGGTCGGCGAGGACCCGCAGGGCAGCCTGGTCAAGCTCACCGAAAAACTGCGCTCGAACTTCGACCGCATCCCGCCCGGGGTGGGCGCGCCGCTGGTCAAACCCAAGAGCATCGATGACGTGCCGATTCTCGGCCTGACCTTTCACAGCGCCCGCTACGACCATCTCACCTTGCGGCGGATCGCCGCGCAGGTGGAGGAATCGGTCAAGCAGGTTCCGTTAGTTGCGGAGACCACGCTCATCGGCGGCGCCCGCAAGGCGGTGCGCGTGATCCTGGATCCCGCGCGGCTGGCGTCCCGCGGCCTCAGCCCGGCGGGCTTGGTGCCGATGCTGCAACAATCCAACCGCCAGTTCCGCTCCGGTGCCATCACCACGGCCAACCGCGAGGCGCTGGTGGAAACCGGCGCGTTTCTCAGATCCGCCGAGGACGTCGGCAACGTGGTCATCGGCGTGTTCAGCGGCCGGCCGGTCTATCTGCGCGAGGTGGCGGAGATCGTGGATGGCAGCGAGGAAACCAGCCAATATGTGTTCTATGGATCGGGCAACCGCAGCGAACAACCCGCCGTCACGCTGAGCATCGCCAAGCGCCCCGGCGCCAATGCCATTGCCGTGGCCGACGACGTCCTGCGCAAGGTCGAGCTGCTCAAGGGTACGCTCATTCCCGCCGACATCACCGTGGACGTGACGCGCAACTATGGCGAGACCGCGGCGGAAAAATCCAACGAGTTGTTACTGCACATGGCCATCGCCATCTTCAGCGTGACGCTGCTCATTTGGCTCACGCTGGGTTGGCGCGAGGCGGGGATCGTGGCGGTGGCCATCCCGGCCACCCTCGCGCTCACCTTGCTGGTGTTTTATTTGTATGGCTTCACTCTCAACCGGATCACGCTGTTCGCGCTGATCTTCAGCATCGGCATCCTCGTCGATGACGCCATCGTGGTGGTGGAAAACATCGTCAGGCATTTCCACCTGCCTGCTAACAGCGGCCGCGGCTGGCCGGCGATCGCGGTGGAGGCGGTCAACGAGGTTGGCAATCCGACCATTCTGGCCACCTTTGCGGTGATCGCCGCGGTGCTGCCGATGGCCTTTGTCGGCGGGCTGATGGGCCCCTACATGCGGCCCATCCCGATCGGCGCGAGCGCGGCCATGTTTTGGTCGCTGCTCATCGCCTTCATCGTCACCCCGTGGGCGGCCATCAGAATCCTCGGCTGGGGGAAGAAATACCGCACCCCGGGCGCGCCGGCCCCGGCCGCGTCGTCGGTGAGCCACGCCTCGGACCATACCGAGGACGCGTTCACCCGGCTCTACCGCCGCGTGATGGGTCCGCTGATTCATCACTGCGGCTGGCGCGCGGCGTTTCTGGCAGGCATCACGCTGCTGCTGTTAGCTTCGTTTGCCACCGTCGGGCTCGGCTGGGTGAAGGTGAAAATGCTGCCCTTTGACAACAAGAGCGAGTTTCAAATCATCCTCAACATGCCCGAGGGCGCGGCGCTCGAACAAACCGCCGCGGTGGCGCGCGAAATGGCCGCCTCGATGCGCAACGAACCGGAAGTGGCCGACTGGCAGGTCTATGCCGGGGTGGCCTCGCCGTTCAATTTCAGCGGGCTGGTGCGCCATTACTTCCTGCGCCGCGGCGCCAACATCGCCGACATCCAGGTGAACCTGGTGCCCAAGCACGAGCGCAAGGCCCAAAGCCACGAGATCGCCCGGCGCTTCCGCCCGCGCCTCGCCGCCATCGCCGGGCGCTATCAGGCGCGCGTCGCGATTGCCGAGGTGCCGCCCGGCCCGCCGGTGCTGCAAACCCTGGTCGCCGAAATCTACGGACCTAACGAGGAGTCGCGGCTCGCCCTGGCCGACAAGGTGAAAACCATCTTCCAGCAAACGCCGGGAGTGGTGGACGTGGATTGGTATCACGAGGCCGACCAGCAAAAGGACCGCTTTGTCATCGACAAGGAAAAGGCCGCGCTTCACGGCATCAGCGCCGCCACCATTTCCCAAACGCTCAAAATCGCCGTCGCCGGCGAGACCGTTGACTTGCTGCACCAGCCGGCCGAAAAGGAGGATGTCGATATCCGCCTGGAAATCCCCCGTTCTTCCAAAACCACCACCGCCGAGCTGTTAGCCCTGCGGGTGCGCTCGGGCGACGCCAACGCCCTGCCCGAGCCCGCCGCCGCCGTTGCGCCGCTGGTGCCGTTGCGCGAGCTCGTGACCATCGAGCGCGGCACCGTGGAGAAGAGCCTCTATCACAAAAACCTGATGCCCGTCACCTATGTCATCGGCGACGTCGCGGGAGTGGTGGAAAGCCCGGTGTATGCCATTTTGGAGATGAACCAGGCCCTGGCCAAACTCGACACCCGCGAGTTCGGCGGCAGCGGCGCGGCCCTCAAAATCCTCAATGCCAGCATGCCGTTTTCCGACGCCGAGCCGTCGTTGAAGTGGGATGGCGAGTGGCACATCACCATCGAGGTGTTCCGCGACCTGGGCAGCGCCTTCGCCGCCTGCTTGATTCTGATTTATGTGCTCATGGTCGGCTGGTTCCGCAGCTTCATCACTCCAGCCATCGTCATGATCGCCATTCCGTTCTCGCTCATCGGCATCCTCCCGGCCCACGGCCTGATGGGTGCCTTCTTCAGCGCCACCAGCATGATCGGCTTCATGGCCGGCGGCGGCATCGTGGTTCGAAACTCGATCATTCTGGTGGACTTCATCGAACTGCGCCTGCGCGAGGGCATGGCTTTGGGCGAGGCGGTTATCGACGCCGGGGCGGTGCGCTTCCGCCCGATGCTGCTCACCGCCATGGCCGTCATCGTCGGTGCTGCCGTGATCCTGGCCGACCCGATCTTCCAGGGCCTGGCTATTGCGCTGATGGCCGGCGAGGTCGCCAGCCTGCTCATCAGCCGGATGGCCGTGCCGGTGCTCTATTATGCCTTCAATCATGCCAAGGTAGGGCGCGGCGGCCCCGCCGCGCCGTGATTCCTCTAACGTGGCTGCCGCGTCCCGCGGCAGGCCGTGTCGGCGGCGTCCCGCCGCCGGGTGCCGTGGCGTCAGCGATGTGAACCGCACCGTTTGAGGTGTGGGGAGTTGGCCATGTCGGTGCCCCATGACGATTTCAATCATGCCAAGGTGGGGCGCGGCGGACCGCCGCGCCCTGATTTCCCCGGTCCGCCCTACCGTAACTCACTTGGCCAGCACGCCGCGGATCCGGAAGTCATCGCCTAACTGCGTGAACTCGGTTTCCAGCAGCCGCAGCGAGGCGGGCAACTCCAGCCCGGCGAGCGCCAGGGTCGGCCCGCCGCAGAGCAGTGGCGCGCAGTAAATGACGACTTCATCGACGAGTCCCGCCGCCAACAAGGCGGCGGAGAACACCCCGCCCGCCTCGGTCATGGCGGTCAGGACGCCCTGGTCGCGTGCCAGCTCGCGCAACGCGCCCGGCAAATCCCGCCCGGAGCGGATCAAGGTGCGCTCGCGCCACGCGTCGGTGAACAACGGCGCGTCGCGCGGCAGCGACTCCGGCGCATCCGAAAAAACCACCCGCCACGGCTGCGGCCGGCCATCTAACCATCCTGGGTCGCGCAGGGTCAGCGCGGGCCGGTCGCTGCGCACGGTGGCGCCACTGGTGAGGATGGCATCGGCGGTGGCGCGCAGGTGTTGCACGTCGGCGCGGGCGGCTTCGCCGGTGAGCCATGGCCCTTCGCCCGGCGGCCGGGTGATGCGCCCGTCCAGACTCATGGCGGTTTTCCAGATCACCCACGGCAGGCCGGTGGTGCGCACTTTGAAAAATGGCCGCAGCAAGAGCGCCGCCTCGGCGTGGCCCACGCCAACCGTCACCGCAATCCGGGCGGCGGCCAGCAACTCCGCGGCGCGGCCGGCATGGCACGGGTTGGGGTCCTCACAGGCATAGACCACGCGGGCCACCCCAGCGTCGATGAGACCCTGCGTGCACGGCGGCGTGCGGCCGTGGGTCGAGCATGGCTCAAGTGTGACATAAACCGTGGCCCCACGCACCGCCTCAGCGCCGTGCCTGGCGCAGGCGTCGGCCAGCGCCTCGCGCTCGGCATGGGGCTGGCCGGCGGCATGATGCCAGCCACTTCCTAACAAAACTCCGCGGCTCACGACCACCGCCCCCACTGGCGGGTTGGGCGCGGTGCGGCCCACGCCGTGGCGTGCCTCGATGAGCGCGAGTTGCATCCAGTGGTGGTCAGTCATGAGGTGTGGTGGGTGGTAGAAATTGAGGGGCTAGCGGCTGGGGTCAGGGGCTAGTGAAGAATTCGCGCACTCTATTGCTAGCCCCTAGCCCCCGGCCCCCGGCCCCTCAGTTGTCGGCGCGGCGGGCTTTTCCGCCCACGCGACCTGCAGCGGTTGGTCGGTGGCCAGGCGCACGTCGCGCTGCGGGAATGGCAGCTGGATGGCGAGTTCCAGGAAGCGTTTTTCGAGCATCAGGCGCAAATCGCTGGTAACGATCATGGGGTTGGTCTTGCCCTTGAGTTCGAGCCAAAAATAGAGCTGGAAAATCAGCGCGCTGTCGCCAAAATCATCCAACACCACAAACGGTGTCGGTTCCTTGCAGATCAGGCCGTGGCGCGCGGCGCATTCGGTGAGGACCTCGATGACTTGCTGGGGCGAGGAGCCGTAGGCCACGCCTACCCGCAGGTTGCGGCGCATCCTGGCGCTCGAGAGCGTCCGGTTGGTCACCCGGCTTTCTAGGAACATGGAGTTGGGAATCATCGTTTCCACATCGTCGCCACTGCGGATGATCGAGGAGCGGGTGTTGATTTCCATGACCGTGCCGATGATGCCATCGATGTCCAACACGTCGCCCACGCGCACCTTGCGTTCGGCCAGCACGATGATGCCGCTGATGAAGTTCTTGATGAGCGTCTGCATGCCGAAGCCCAGACCGATGGCCAGCGCACCGCCGAAAAACGCGAATACGGTGAGAGGGATTTTCAGGAATGCCAAAGTCGCGAGGGCCAGGAACATGCCGACAACGATCATCGCCCAGTTGCTCAGGGTTTTGGCTTGGGCTTCGGCGATGTGGCCGCGGGCCACAAAGCTTTTTTGGATGAGCTTGGCGAGGCGCGAGAAGACCGCGTAACCGATGATGAAAAACAACAGCGCCCGCACCAACTTGCCCAGCGTGACGGGAATATTGCCGGTGATGGTCCGGCCCTCGACCTCGACCTTGTCTTCAAAGCTCAGTACTTCCCATGACCAGATTTTGCGCAACGTGTTCCAGCTCGACTCGGCGTACGAAGACGCCCGCTCTAACAGCCCTCGCTCCCGGGCTTGTGGGGAATCCTCCGCCACCCAGCGTTGAAGGAGCCTGCGCTGCGCGGTGACCGCCTGGGAAAACCGCTGGAGCATGGCGATGGTTTCGCTTTTGGTTGCCCGTTGCTCGTTGAGCAGGGTGAACCGGGGATCTTCGGTGCTGATTGAGGCGGCGCGCGATTCCCATTTGCTCAGGTCGGCGCTGCTGCCGGCCATTTCATTCGCCAGAACTTTTTCCCACGCCTGGGCGCGTTCGAGCAGCATCTCAAGCGCCGTGCTCGCCTTGCGGCGGTCCGCGTGGGTTGCGGCCTTGAGCCTCTCGCGCCGAGTCTGGTAGCCTTCCCAGACAATATTTTCCAACTGGATGAGTCCATCCAGACCCTCGCCGAGCGATTGGATGGCATCGACGCGTCCCTCGGCCACTTCCAGCCGGAACTTGGCGAGTTCCAATCCCTCCGGCAGCTTGCCGGCAGGGGCCGCGGGACCCAGCGCATCCATGGCGGACTGGGCCTGGGTGCGGGCGGGCATCGCCGTTTTAAGCCGCTTGGCAACGACATCCTGCTCCTTGCGCAGCGCTTGTTTGCGCGCCTCGGAGAGCTTGGCGATTTTCGCCAGATCTTCCTCGTTGAAGCGGGCGTTGGGCTGAGCGATGCGCACCTTGCGCTCCAGGAGCGAGAGTTCGATTTTCGCGTCGGCCATGCGCACCCTGAGGCTCTCACAACCGGTTTTGAACCCGTCGGCGCGGATCGCAAACTGGCGGGATTTGGTGCGGGCCGCGTCCAGCCGCCATTTGGCCGCCTCCAGGGTGGCTGGCGGTGCTTGTTGCAGTTCGACGATCCTCGCGCTGACCGTGTCTTCCGATATCTTGGTGCTGCTGACGATGCGGGCGAGTAGGCTCTCCAAATTGGTCAACGACGATTCGTAGGACGCAAGTTTGGCTTGGATGGCGTCGCGCTCGTTGAGCAACTCGTCAACCATCAACAGCGAGTAGGGCGGGTTCTCCTTGAAATTCGTCCAGGCGGCATCTGCAGTCCGCGACGCCTCGAGGGCTTTGCGGGCATCCGTGACGGCGCTGAGGTTTTTGAGCGAGCGCGAGGAGGTGAGAATCATTTGCTCCAGATCGCGCCGCCGGTCATCGAGTTCCGTTGGACTGATCCCCTCGGGCAGGGTGCTGGCACTATCTGCGGCCTCCAAGCGTGCGAGCGAGTCGCGGGCATCCTGCAACCATTGTTCGAGGCGCGTGCGGACCGCCTCGGGGGTTTCGGCAGCGGCGGGCTGCGCCGGGGCCGTCGAGTCCGCCAGCTTCTTCAAGGCGGAGATCTGGCCATGGGCGGCCAGAGGCAAAAATGCCGTTAGAAAACAGGCGGCCAGCAGCCAAGGGCACCGGCCGGATGTGCAACGGGTGGATTTCATGGGGCGAGACTCACCCGTAACCGGCGCGGCATCAAGCGGGAACGCGGCGGGATCAGGCCCAGGTGGCGCTGCACCGCCGGGGCAGCACGCCAATGGGATGAGAAAGGATCGTCCAAGCGGATCCCTTCAGGCAGCCTTGGCGGCAAGCTTTCACTGCCATTGGCTGGCGCTCTCGTCGAGAGCGCCCCACCTGGCGCCTCCGAGCTTGACGCCCTCAGACATCGCCGCGCTCGTCGCGCTCGAGTTGGATGCGGTCGTTGAGATTGCGCGCCTTGACCCGGCGGTTGCGTTTGGCCCAGCGCTCGACGGCCATCTGGCGTTTGGCGGCGCGTTGGGTCAGGGCGGCGATCTCGCTTTCCAGGTTGAGGAAATGCTCGTGGCGCCCGGCGTCGAGCGTGCCATTTTCGACCGCGGCGCGGATCGCGCAACCCGCGTCCTGGCGGTGGCTGCAATCGGCATACTTGCAATGCGCGGCGATGGCCTCCACATCGGCGAAGCTTTCGCGCAGGATGGTGGCATCGGTCCACATCTGGATTTCGCGCATGCCGGGGTTGTCGATGAGCATGCCGCCTCCGGCCAGCGGCACCAACTCGCGCGAGGTGGTGGTGTGGCGGCCTTTACCGGTGGTTTCGTTGACCTCGCTGGTCCATTGCCATTGCTCGCCGTAGAGTTGGTTGACGATGGTGGATTTGCCCACTCCGCTCGAGCCGACGATGCACATGGTGACGCCCTTTTTGAGATATTTCCTGAGGGTTTTGAGGCCGGCACCGTTGAACGCGCTGGTGATGTGGACGTTGGCGCCGTCCCACAGCGCGGCGATGTCGGCGGCGGCCTGGCGGTTTTGTTCGACCGGGTAGAGATCGCACTTGTTGACGAGCACGACGGCCTTGGCACCGCTGCGTTCGATGAGCATGAAGTAGCGCTCCATGCGCCGGACATTGAAATCCGCGCCGGCATCCGTGACCACCGCGACAAAGTCGATGTTGGCGCCGATGACCTGGGCCTGCGAGCTGTTGCCGGGCATCTTGCGCGAAAAACACGACTTGCGCGGCAGCGTCGCACGGATCACATGATCCTGGTTTTCGTTGCCCAGTTCCAGCGCCACCCAATCGCCCACGGCCGGCAAATCCGCATCACAGGTGGCCTCGTGCCAGACCCTGCCGCACAGCACCACGTCGATCTCCTCGCCATCGCCGAGGAAGGCCCCAAAATTGATGGGCGACTCGCGGATCAGGCGCGCGGGCACCCAACCTTTCGCGCGGTAGGGCGCGAAGGCGGTCTCAAAATCTGGATTCCAGCCGAGTTCTTTGAGGGTCATCCGCCGCCCAGCCTAGCGCGGGATGGCCCGCTGTCGATGCCGGCGTTGCCCGCAACACGGAGAGGCACGTGCCGCTTGGCTGGCTGGCAAAAACAAACGGAATGCCCACTCTGCTCCCTCTACATCTGCGTCCATTTGCGGTTCATCCATCCAACCTGAGAATCTCTGTTGAAGGGAGCGTCAATATTTATCGTTGATAATGAGTTGATTGCGACTCCAAGTTGACGCACATGGGGCCCTCGCGCCATGCCATTTGCGCAGTCTTCAACTTAGTTCAAATTCATTTGAACAATCCGAAATCCCACTTAGCATTCGGAGCGATGAGCCTACCGCCCGATGGACCGCCACAAGAACTCGATCCATTGGAACGCCAAGTCGTGGCGGTTTTCGTGGATGGCGTTCGGGTTCTGGGGTTGCCCAGATCCATCGGCGAAATTTACGGGTTGTTGTTCATATCCCGCGCGCCGCTGTCGCTCGACGATCTGGTGTTGCGCTTGCAAATCAGCAAAGGCTCGGTCAGTCAAGGGCTGCGGATGCTCAAAAGCCTGGGGGCGGTGAGCGAAGCCAATGGCAACGGCAACGGCGAACGGCGCACGTATTACGAGCCGGCGGTGGAACTCAAGCGCCTGGTGGGCGGCTTCATCCGCGAACAAGTCCGACCGCACCTGGAGAGCGGCCAAACCAAGATCAGCCGTCTGGCGGTGAGCGCGCGCGACGTGTCGGATCTGGATCACCGCAAATTCCTCAGCGCACGGGTTGATCGCCTCGACAAGTGGATGCGCAGCGGCAGCAAAGTTCTTCCCATTTTACAGAAAATCCTCGGCCAATGACCTCCCCAAACCTCAGTATGCTAGAGTGGTTCTGCTTGCGCACCCAGACGAAACGCGAACACATCGCCGCCGGACACCTGCGGGAAGTGGAGGGGGTGGAAGTGTTTTGCCCGCGCCTGCGCTATCGTAAAGCGACCCGTCGGGGAAAAATCTGGTGGGTCGAACCGCTCTTTCCAGGCTATCTGCTCGCCAAATTCAACCTTGCCGAGATGGAGCGGATGGTCACGTTTTGTCAAGGGGTGCGCGGGTTGGTGCGCTTCGGATCGGAAATCCCCGCCGTGCCCGACGCCTTCGTGGAAGCGCTGCGCCAAGAGGTCCGCAACCGCTCCGAGGACGACGAGGAATTGTTCGCGGTGTCGCCGGTGATCGAAATCGGCGACGAAGTGGAAATCGCCCACGGTCCGCTGCAAGGGATGCGCGGCACCATCGTCTCGGTCGCCTCGGCCACTGAGCGGGTCAAGATCCTGCTCGATTTCCTCGGCCAACCCCAAGCGGTCAATGTCGACTTGTTTTCCCTGCTCCTGCCCAGACGCCCGACCCCCTGAGGCCCAACCCACTTGCCTTCCCAAGCCGTTGCCCGTTAGATCGCCTGCCTCAGCCCATTCTCACCGCCAAGGACCGCCGCAGCTCTCAAGCCTGCGCGATACTCCCGGCATCTCACCTTCGCCCCAGCCCAGCCCTTGGTTTCTTTTCCGTGCGGAAAGATCGACCACGGGCGGCAGCGTGGCGCCCACTGAGCTGGGATCTCCCGGCCCATGACCCTCGACGGCAAAATGAGAACCACAACCGAGCGCAGCGAGATGGCCTGACTGACTGCAATCCAATTCCTCTCAGGAAAATTTCACTGATTGAACTGATTTTTAATCAATTGCGACTCCGATCTCGCTCACGCAATAGGTGAGCCCCCTAACTCGTATTCCGATTTCATTTTTTCTGTGAAATCAGTGAAAAATCAGTTCCATCAGTGGTTTAAAAAGCCGCCACACCCCATTCCATTTTCCTTTGTAGGATGGCACCTGACTCCTCCACTGACTTTCTGATCATCGGCGCGGGCTTCTCCGGCCTCGTCGTCGCCGAACGACTGGCTGCCGCCGGTTGGAAATGCGTCGTGGTGGACCGGCGCGCGCACCTGGGCGGCAACGCCCACGACCGCACCGACGCGGCTGGCGTGCTGATTCATCCGTATGGCCCGCATTATTTCCGGACCAACTCGCAGCGCATCGTCGAGTACCTGTCGCGCTTCACAACCTGGCACGAGGTGGCCTATCAGATCAAAAGCCACACCCGCGGCCGCTACTGGAGTTTTCCGATCAACCTCAACACCTTCGAGGAATACCTCGGGCGGTCGTCCACTCCCGCCGAGTTCGCCGCCTGGTTGGAAAAAACCCGGATCCCGATTGCCCACCCCCAAAACTCCGAGGAAGTGATCCTGTCCCAAGTCGGGCGCGAACTTTACGAGTGGTTTTTCGAGGGCTACACCCTCAAGCAATGGAAGCGCCACCCGCGCGAACTCGACGCCGCGGTGTGCGGGCGCATCCCAATCCGCACCGACCGCGACGACCGCTATCTATCCGAAACCTTCCAGGCGCTGCCCGCGCACGGCTACACCGCGATGTTCGACAATCTGCTGGCGGCCACCCCGGGGATCCAATTGCACCTCGGCATGGATTTACCCGAGGCCAAGGCCCGCTGGAATTACCGCCACCTCATCTTCACCGGCGCGATCGATGAATACTTTGGCCGTTGCTACGGGCCGCTGCCCTATCGCTCGTTGCGCTTCGAGCCGGAATCGTTCACTGCGGAGCAACTTCGCGCGCGCCTACCCGTCGCCGGCCAGCACGGCTTTTGGCAACCCGCCATGCAGGTAAACTATCCCGACGCGGACGTCCCGTTCACCCGGATCATCGAGATCAAACACGCCACCGGCCAGCAGATCGCCGCTTCCACCATCGTGCGCGAGTATCCCAAGGACTGGACGCCCGAGGAGGAGCCGTATTACCCGATCCCCGCCCCCGACGCCCGCGCCGCCTATCAGCGCTACGCCCAGCTCGCCGCCGCGCAACCCCACACCAGCTTCATCGGCCGGCTCGCCACCTATCAGTATTACAACATGGACCAGGTCACCGCCATGGCCCTCGCCGAGGCGGACCGGCTGCTCGCGCGCATCCAAGGTGGCGCGCTCTAGTGGGGTAGGGCGGCCCGGCTCGGGCCGCCGGGGTGTCCGCATGGGCGGTGCGCCAGCGCGGTGCAGGCCATATCTCATGAGCTGCATCATGCGAAATTTCACGGCGCGGCGGGCCGCCACGCCCGACCATCCGCCCATAGGATCCGCGCCTTCAAGCGCATCGCCGCGGGCGCGTTCATCGCCGTTTTCATCACTTGCACACAGCCATGGTTTTTAATTCGGTCGTTTTCCTGGTCTTCCTGGCGGTGGTCTTAGTGCTATACTATCAGATAAAGCACCGGTCCCAAAACCTCATGCTCGTGCTTGCGAGTTATCTGTTCTACGGATGGTGGGACTGGCGGTTTCTCGGGCTGCTGCTGTTTACGACGTTCTTTGATTACTGGTGTGCCTTGCGGTTGGAGGCCGAGCCGAATCCGACGCGCAAGAAGTGGTTCCTCGCCTTCAGCATGATCACTAACCTGAGTGCGATCGGGTTCTTCAAGTATTATAACTTCTTCGCCGGGAGCTTCGAGCGGGTATTGTCGACCTTTGGCATGAAGGCGGACCTTCCCACGCTGCATATTCTACTACCCGTCGGGATCTCATTCTATACCTTCCTGTCCATGAGTTACACCATCGACGTGTATCGCGGACATCTGAAGGCGGCGCGTAATCCGCTGGATTTCATGCTTTATGTGTCGTTTTTCCCCCATTTAGTGGCGGGTCCGATCGTTCAGGCGAAGGACTTGCTGCCCCAGTGTCGTAATCCGCGGGTTTTCAATCAGGATCAAATCATCAACGGCATCTGGCTGTGCCTTCTCGGGTATTTCAAAAAAGTCGTGATCGCTGACCGGTTGTCACCGTTTGTGGACTGGGGCTTCAGTACCGGACAAGCACCGTTCAGCGATGGCACCTCCTGGCTGGTGCTCTACGCCTTCGCCTTTCAGATTTACGGCGATTTCTCCGGTTACTCAGACATCGCCCGAGGCTTGGCCAAGTTGATGGGGTTTGAGTTTATGCACAATTTCAAAGCGCCGTACTTGACCCGGAATCCCGCCGAATTCTGGCAACACTGGCATATCAGTCTTTCCCGATGGCTGCGTGATTATTTATACATTCCCTTGGGAGGCAACCGCCAGGGAACCCTCTGTACGATCCGCAACCTGATGATCACGATGATTCTAGGCGGCTTGTGGCATGGTGCGGGATTGGCCTTTCTCGCTTGGGGACTATTCCACGGAATCCTGCTGGTGGTCCATCGAACTTGGAACTCGCTACAACGCGCGTTGTTCGCGCCCGCCATTCCCACGTCGTTACCGGACCATTCCCCAACCAGACTGCTGCGCTGCAAGCATGCTCTGTGGGTTGTTCTCTTCTTTCATATCACCTGCGTCGGTTGGTTGTTATTCCGGGCGGGTTCCAGCCAGTGGAGCATCATTTCCAGCTATCTGGTCACGCTTTGTATTATGCCCACGCAGTGGAGCGGATTTGCCTGGCCCGTGCTATGGCTGGGCGCCCTGGCTCTGCTTCTGCAATGGAAGCACTCTGCGATGGATTGTTTTGCACACTGGGCGGCGGACCGGCAGGTGCTCGCGGTTGCGGCTGTTTTATCTGGCATCGCCTCGCTCGGTGTGTTTGAAGGTTCGTCGTTTATCTACTTCCAATTTTAAGTGTTGATGATCCATCTCAAGCGGCTGCAAATGCCCGCCGTCGTTCTGGTGGTGGTTTCATGGCTGACCTATGCAGTTGCGGGTTCTGCCATCTCACGTCTGGCAGCCAAACGCTTCAATGTATTTCTCGCCAGAGTATCAGGCGGGAAGGTCGCTGATCCAGCTCTGTTCATACAGGGCAGGATCCGGGAGTTGCTGATCCTGATGACGGTCGCCTTGGTGCTTGGCCTGATTGGAACCGTGCTCAACCGTTGGCTGAAACGTCACGACAGATGGCAACGGGCCCACGGCCTCATCATGGGGCTCGCGGGATTCGCCCTCCTCAACGTGTTTGTGGCCTTCGCCGGCACGACCGTTCTTTTCTGGTCGGCCTTCTTTAACAAGATCCAAGTTGATAACTTGGCCCAATACCAGATCAAACGTGCATTAATGCCTGAGGCCCAGGGACGCAGGCGTGCCATTTTGATCGGCAATAGCCAAACCAACCGGTCGATTGATGAAGTCTTAATGAACGAGATGATCGGCAAGCGTCTCTGGACCACCGAACTCACCCTGCCCGGAACCCACAGCTTCGATCTCCTGACAGAGACACGCAACATGCCACTTGGCCATGGCGACATCATTATTTGTTATCTTTCCGAGGTCTTCTTTTTCGGCAATGGCAAGGGCGGCGTGGTGTCCGAGTTCTTTGGTTTTGAGGAAATCCCCGATCTGATCAAGTTGGGTGGTTGGGATTTGTTCACGCCGAGTTCGATCCGCAGCAGCCTGGCTGGCCAGATCCTACCCCTGTATCGCGATCGCAGTTCGATCGCCCATAAGGTGCTCGGCTGGCCACTCATCAATCTAAAACAGCTTGAGTTCGACCGATCACTCGAACACGACATGGAAAGGCAGGCCGCACGCAGGGCACCACAACTCAAAGCGGGCGTCACCTATGGATTTGATCAAGCCGTGTTGACCCGAATGGTCGACGAGCTTTCGGCCAGGGGATGCGACACGCTCTTGATCGCCGGACATGTTCATCCCGCGCTGCAAAGACACATGGACCCAGCTCTTCGGCAATCGATGTGCGGATTTTTGGAGCAGCTGCAAACCTGTGGCAATGGCCGCGTGACGGTGGTGGATGGCGCTCGGTTTTTCCAGCCCGTGTCGAGTGATTTTGTGGATTTGGTGCATTTCAACGATGATGCACAAAAACGATTTACGCGCAAACTCATCGAATACTTGACTGTGACGTATGTTCCCCCCCGGGGGTCTCTATGAACTTCAGAACCACGGCCGCTAGGGCGGCTCGCTCTCGATGAGCACGCTGGCCAAGGATCCGCCAGTGCCCGCCTCAATTCACCTGACTTTTCAACGCCTCCAGAATATCCCATTGTCAAGCCGCCTCATCGAGTCCGCGCCACCACCCACCCATCCACCCAACCCACCACCATGAAAAAAGTATTCGTCTCCGGTTGTTATGACATCCTGCATGCCGGCCACCTCCAGTTCTTCGAGGAGGCCCGCGCGCTCGGCGATTACCTCGTTGTTTCCTTTGCCTCCGCGGATGTGTTATGGCATCACAAGCGCCGCAAGCCATCCATCCCCGACGACCACAAACGCGTCCTGCTGCAAGGCCTGCGCATGATCGACGAGGTGGTCATCACCCATGGCACCAAGGCGGGCCTGGACTTCGAGGACGACTTCCTGCGCATCCAGCCGGATTTCCTCATTGTCACCGAGGACGACCAATACAGCCAGATCAAACGCGAACTTTGCGAGAAAGTCGGTGCCCAATACACGATCCTTCCGAAAACTCCGCCACACTTCGAACCGGTCTCCACCAGCTCGATCGTGCGCTGGGTCCAGGCACCCACCGAAGCGCCCCTGCGCATTGATTTTGCCGGTGGCTGGCTCGACGTGCCGCGCTTTTCGCGCCCCGGTGAGTTCATCGTCAACTGCGCGATTTCCCCGCTTGTGTCGCTGCGCGAGTGGCCCTTTGAAAAGCAAGCCGGCCTCGGCGGCAGCGGTGCCTGGGCGTTGCTCAACGGCCGGGATGGCGTGGATTCGGAAATCGACCTCGGCGTCGGTTGGCAGGACCCCGCCGTCATCCGCGAAACCGGCCTCTGCGTCTGGCGCTCCGGCCAACGACCAGTGCTTGATTTCAAGCACAACGGCGATTTTCTAACCGGCCGAATGGCGATCTACTGGACCGGCCGCCAGCACGACACGCCGGGGGTGGTCAATCACCCGCGGGACTTTGACCGCATCGCCCACAGCGGCCGCATCGCCCGTGAGGGCGTCCTGCATGCCGACCTCGCGCGCCTCGCCGAAGGGGTGGCTCTCTCTCATGCCACCCAACTCGACGAAGGCATGGAGGCGCTGCGGGACATCCCCGGCGCCATCGCCCGCAAATACTGCGGCGGCGGCTACGGCGGCTACGTCCTCTATCTCTTCAGTGATCCTGCACTGCGCGCAGCAGCTGTGGCCGCCACCCCGGAGCTGCGCACCGTCGAACCGTTCTGCCGGATTTGATCGGTGGACGACCGGCGGTGGCTTCTGCAGGTGGTGCGCTCTCGCCGAGAGCGCATGCCAATGGATCGACAAAGACAAGCCCAACCGCTCGGCATGCATGGGGCGGATCTGGATCCTCACTTTGTCTGCGGCCTCATCGAGGCCGCGCCACCTGGTCCAGCTTAACCTCCGCCCCACCTTGAAAACCCTCCCCGTCATTGGACTGCCGCTCGCCGCGACGAATTACGCCGGGGCGGTGGAATGGATCCTCGAGCATGCCGCGCTGGCCGACCGCGCGTATGCAGTGGCAGCGGCCAACACCCACGTCACCGCGCTGGCTCGCCACGATCCTGAGTTCGGGGCCGCCATGGGCCGCTTCGATCTGATCTGCCCGGACGGTATGCCGCTGGTGTGGGCTCTCAACGCCCGGTTGCCGGCGGCGGGAAAGCTCACCGATCGCGTTTACGGCCCAACCCTGATGCTCGAAACGCTGATCGCCACCCAACCGCCGGGTGGTTTCCGCCATTTCCTGTTAGGCGGGCGGGCCTCCACCCTTGAGAAACTCACCCGCTCGTTTGCCACCCGCTTTCCCGGCGTCACGATTGCCGGCACCCATGCGCCGCCGTTCGGGGAATGGCCGGCCGACGAGTTCGAGCGCGTCTGCGCGGCCATCCGCGCGAGCGGGGCCAACCTGATCTGGGTGGGGCTGGGCTGCCCGAAACAGGAACACTGGATCGCCCGACACAAGGACCAGCTCCCGCCCGGGGTGTATTTCGGTATCGGTGCCGCCTTCGCCTTTCATGCCGGCGAGGTCAAACAATCGCCGCCCGTGCTCCAACGCCTGGGCTTGGAATGGATCTATCGCCTTGCCATGGAGCCGCGCCGCCTCTTCAAACGCTACTTCACCTACAACAGCCTGTTCCTCTATTACCTCCTGCGTGACCGCCGTGCGGGTAAGTGATTGCTGTCACGATCCCGCCTTGCGCGCGGCCTTGGTTCCGCCTAGCTTCCTGCCATGAACTATCGCATCCGCCTTATCGAAACCGAGGAAGGCTGGTCGGTGTCCTGCCTCGATTTGGCGGGTTGCCATTCCCAGGGTGCTACCCGCAAGGAAGCGCTTGAAGCCATCAAGGGTGCTATCCGTCTCTGGCTGGAAGTTGAGGCGGAAGAAAGCGGAGTCAAAAGCGCGGAGACCCTCGAACTCACGGTTTGATGCCCAAGTTGCACGGGATCAGCCAAAAAGACGCCGTCCGTGTTCTTGAAAAAGCCGGCTTCCGAGTGGTCCGGGAATCGGGTCATGTGGTGATGAGCAACGGACAAACCCGTCTCACCATCCCCCGTCACAACCCGATCCACGCGATTACGATGGGTGCTATCGCCAAGGATGCCGGACTCAGTCCGTCGGCATTTCGCAATCTGCTCTAACGTGATCCTCTCAATCGTGGACCGTGGATGAAAGCAAAGGATCAGCGCTCTCCAATCTCCAATGTTTAATTTTTAATAACCATGAAAATCCAATCCATTTGCTGCCTCGGCGCCGGCTATGTCGGCGGCCCCACCATGGCGATGATCGCCGCCAAATGCCCGGACATCCAGGTCACCGTTGCCGACATGAATGGCAAACGCATCGACGCGTGGAACTCCGACGTTTTGCCCGTCTATGAACCCGGCCTGGATGCGATCGTCGCCTCCGCGCGTGGCCGCAACCTCCATTTCACCACCGACATCCGCAGCGCGATCGCCGCGGCGGACTTGATCTTTGTTTCGGTGGGCACGCCGACCAAGGATTACGGGATCGGAGCCGGCCGCGCCGCCGACCTGCGCTACATCGAATCCGCCGCCCGCCTGATCGCCGAGGTTTCCCAGGGTCACAAAATCATCGTCGAGAAAAGCACCATCCCGGTGAAAACCGCCTGTGCCATCAAGGCGATCCTTGCCGCCAATTCGACTGCGGCGGCCACCTTCGACGTGCTGTCGAATCCGGAGTTTCTCGCTGAAGGCACGGCCATGGACGACCTGCAAAACCCGGACCGGATCCTCATCGGTGGCGAGAGCACGCCGGGCGGCCAGGCTGCCGTCGAGGCGCTGGTTTCCGTTTACGCCCACTGGATTCCCCGTGAGCGCATTCTCACCACCAACCTCTGGTCGTCTGAACTCTCGAAGCTTGTCGCCAACGCCTTCCTCGCCCAGCGCATCTCCTCGATCAATTCGATCTCCGCATTGTGCGAAGCCACCGGTGCCGATTGCGACGAAGTCGCCCGCGCCATCGGCATGGACTCGCGCATCGGCCCGAAATTCCTCAAAGCCTCGGTCGGCTTCGGCGGGTCATGTTTCCAAAAGGATATCCTCAATCTCGTTTACCTCTGCGAATCCTTCAACCTCCCACACGTTTCCGAATACTGGCGGCAAGTCGTCCATCTCAACGACTGGCAGAAGTCGCGCTTCGTGGAAAAAATCGTTCGCGCCCTCTTCAACACGGTCAACGGCAAACGCATCGCCATCCTCGGGTTCGCCTTCAAAAAAGACACCAACGACACCCGCGAGTCGCCCGCCATCCATGTCTGCCGCGATCTCCTGCGGGAACGCGCCCATCTCGCCATCTACGACCCCCGCGTCCCGCCCGAGGCCATTCATCAAGACCTCGTCCATGCCGGCATCTCGGCCGAATTGCTCGCCTCCAACCTCGAAATCTGCACCGACCCGTATGCCGCCGCCGCCGGCGCGCACGCGCTGGCCACGCTCACCGAGTGGGATGAATTCCGCACCCTCGACCTTTCCCGCATCTATGACCTCATGCTCAAGCCCGCCTTCGTCTTCGACGGGCGCGCCGTCCTCCCCACCGCCGCCCTCAAAGCCCACGGCTTCGACGCCTTCACCCTCGGCAAGGGCGAGTGAGAAGAAAAAGCTGAAAGTTGAAAGCTGAAATGGATATGTGCTTTGCGCTGTTCTCTCTTATTTCGGCTTTCCACTTTCTGCTTTTCCGCTTTCCGCTTTCTGCTTTTCCGCCCTTCCCCATGAACATTCACCCGGAATTCCACCGCTTTCTCAACCGCCACGATAAGGAAAAACTCCTCGGCCAGCGCGGCATCGTTGTCTGGCTATGCGGGCTCTCAGGCTCCGGCAAATCCACCATCGCCAACGCCGCCGAACGAGTACTCCACCAACAAGGGCGCGTGACCACCATCCTCGACGGCGACAACCTGCGCACCGGCCTTAATTCCAACCTCGGCTTCTCCGACCAGGACCGCTTGGAAAACATCCGCCGCATCGCCGAAACCGCCAAAATCTTTGTTTCCCAGGGCGTCATCACCTTCGTTTCCGCCATCACGCCGCGCGGCGAACTCCGTGACCTTGCCCGCGGCCTGCTCGGGGTGGATCTGTTCGAGGTTTACGTCAACGCCAGCTACCAAGCGTGCGAGAAACGCGATGTTAAAGGCCTCTATGCCAAAGCCGCCGCCGGCGAAATTCAACACTTCACCGGCAAGGACGGCTCGTTTGAGCCCCCTCAAACCCCCGACCTGGTCCTCAACACTGAAAACTCCACTGTCGAGGACGCCGCCTTCGAATTGCTCGAAGCCATCCGCGACCGCATCGAAATCTAGCGGCGGCTATTCGCTCTCGCCATCCAAGGTGGCGCGCTCTCGCCTCCAAGGTGGCGCGCTCTCGCCGAGAGCGCACGCCAATGGAATGCCAACGTCACGTCCTAGTCTTCTCCGCCTTGCGCATCTCTCGGTCTGCGGCCTCATCGAGACCGCGCCACCTTGCCGCTCCGTCTTCCGCATCTCTTAATCTGCGGTTTCATCGAGACCGCGCCACCGTGCCCCCCGCGATGAAGCACATTGATCGCTCGCAGCTGCCTCATGAGGTGCCGAACTGGATCGATGCCACCCAGGAAGCCTTCTTCATTACTGTGAATTGCCAGCCGCGAGGTCACAACCAACTTGCCAAGCCAGCGATTTGGGACGCCATTCTTGAAACGATTGCCTTCCGCGAACATCGTGGCGACTGGCAATGGCGGCTGATTCTCGCCATGCCGGACCATCTTCACGGGATTGTCACCTTTCCCCGGAGCTTTTTCTTACAAAAGTCCATGACGGATTGGAAACGATGGCTCGCAACCCAATACGCCATTGTTTGGCAGGATGGGTTTTTCGATCACCGGCTGCGCACCTTGGAAAGTGCCACGGAGAAAGCCAGCTACATCCGCCTGAACCCGGTCCGTGCCGGGTTGGTCGCCCAGGCCAGCGCTTGGCCCTATTTCAGAGACTGGAAAACGATCGGCTGACGGGCGGCGCGCTCTCACCTCCAAGGTGGCGCGCTCTCGCCAAAGGTGGCGCGCTCTCGCCGAGAGCGCACGCCAATGAAATCCCAACGCCACGTCCTAGCTTCTCCGCCTTCCGTCTTCTCTCGGACTGCGGTCTCATCGAGACCGCGCCACCTTGCCGCCCTCGCCCCCCGCTTCTCTCGGCCTCATCGAGGCCGCGCCACCTTGCATCCCGCCAATACATTACCAATAAACACAACTTTGTAATTATTCCTTGACCGGGTCAAATTCCTGACCTATGCCTCCCGTGCCACAGGCCGCTCAAGCCTTTCAGCCTTTCAGCCTTTCTCCTTTTCTCCTTTTCTCCTTTTCTCCTTTTCTCCTTTTCTCCTTTTCTCCTTTTCCCCACCCATGCCCAATTACCACCTGAGCCACCTCGATCAACTGGAGAGCGAAGCGATCTTCGTGCTGCGCGAAACTGCGGCCCAGTTTGAGAACCCGGCACTGCTATTTTCCGGCGGCAAAGACTCGATCGTGATGGCGTGGTTGGCCCGCAAGGCGTTCTGGCCGGCGCGCATGCCATTCCCGCTGGTCCACATCGACACCGGCCACAATTTCCACGAAACCATCACCTTCCGCGATGAGTTCGTGGAAAAAATCCGCGCCAGCCTGATCGTCGGCTCGGTCCAGCAATCCATCGATTTGGGGCGCGTCGTGGAAGAAAAGGGGCCCACCGCCTCGCGCAACAAACTCCAGACCGTCACCTTGCTCGATACCATCGCACAATGCCAATACGACGCCTGCCTCGGGGGCGGCCGCCGCGATGAGGAAAAAGCCCGCGCCAAGGAACGGTTCTTCTCGCACCGCGACGACTTCGGCCAGTGGGACCCGAAAAACCAGCGCCCGGAACTCTGGAACCTCTTCAACGGCCACAAACATCCCGGCGAACACTTCCGCATCTTCCCGCTCTCGAATTTCACCGAAATGGACATCTGGATGTATATCCAACGCGAAAACATCCCGCTGCCCTCGATCTATTTCTCCCACGAGCGCGAGGTCTTCCAGCGCAACGGCTCGCTGCTCGCCGTCACCGAGTTCCTCCAACCCCAGGAGCACGAACCCGTCAGCCGCCAGATTGTGCGCTTCCGCACCATCGGCGATGCCACCTGCACCGGTGCCATCCAATCCCGCGCCTCCAACCTCACCGAAGTCATCGCCGAAGTCGCCGCCGCCCGCCAAACCGAACGCGGCACCCGCTCCGACGACAAACGCTCCGAAACCGCCATGGAAGACCGCAAGAAGGAAGGGTACTTCTGAATAAAAGCTGAAAGCTGAAATTACAGTCAGCGCTTCGCGGTTAGTTCTCTCACTACGCTTCATTTCAACTTTCCACTTTCAACTTTCAACTTTCAACTTTCAACTTTACCAAACGATGGACCTGCCCTCACCCCTGCAGACTGCCGCTTGGAAAAGAATGTCGCTGAGCGAGAAATACCAACTTCTGGCCGCGACCATCCGCCAAGCCCGGGAGCTCAAACGCACAGGTCTGCGGCACCGCTTCCCACAGGCCTCCCCAGAGGAAATCGAAACCAAGCTTGCCCGCATCTGGCTCCATGCAAGACCCTGACCTCATCGCAATCTTCGTCGCACCCCTCGAAGCTGCTGGTATTCCCTACCTCGTCTCGGGTTCCGTAGCCACCGCGATTTACGGGGAACCCCGCAATACCCTCGACATTGATCTAGCGGTTTTCCCAGACCCAGCGCAAATCGTCCTCTTCCCACACCTTTTTCCAGAAGCGGATTTTTACCTTCCGCCGCTTGATGTCATCACGCTCGAATGCCGCCGCACCTCACGCGGCCACTTTAACATTATCCATCACGCCACCGGCCTCAAAGCCGATATCTATCCGTCATCAAATCACCCGTATCTCCAATGGGCCATGGAACACCGGCAACGCGTGTCCACTCCCACGACTGAGATTTCCCTCGCCCCGCCAGAATACGTCATCCTTCACAAACTCGAATTCTATCGCGAAGGCGGCCATCAAAAACACCTCAGAGACATCGCCGGCGTCATCAACCAATCATCCCTCGACCATGCTTTCCTCGCCGCAGCCACGACCACTCTCCGCTTGGAAAACGAATGGCAAGCCTCACTCGCCCTCGCCGCATCTTGACCTTCACTTTCAGCTTTCAGCATTTCAAAATTTCAGAATTCACCTCACATGGACCTACTCCGATTCACTACTGCCGGCTCCGTCGATGACGGCAAGTCCACCCTGATCGGGCGGCTGCTTTACGACTCCAAATCCATCTTCGAGGACCAACTCGAAGCGATGGAGGAATCGTCGCGCCGCCGCGGCGATGAGAACGTCAATCTCGCATTGCTAACCGACGGACTCAAGGCGGAGCGCGAACAAGGCATCACCATCGACGTCGCCTATCGTTACTTCGCCACCCCCAAGCGCAAGTTCATCATCGCCGACACCCCGGGCCACATTCAATACACCCGCAACATGGTCACGGGCGCCTCCACCGCCAACCTGGCCATCATCCTCATCGATGCCCGCAAGGGCGTGATCGAACAAACGAAACGCCACGCCTTCATCGCCAACCTGCTGCGCATCCAGCACCTCGTCGTGGCCGTCAACAAGATGGACCTCGTCGATTATTCCGAGGACGTTTACAACGAAATCGTTAGAGATTTCCACGACTTCGCCTCGCGCCTCGACAACATCGTCGAGATCACCAACATCCCGATCTCCGCTCTCAACGGCGACAATGTGGTCGATGCATCCGGGTTGATGCCTTGGTATCACGGGTCCACCTTGCTCTATCACCTCGAACACGTCTATGTCGGCGGCGAGGAAAACCATGTCGATGCCCGCTTGCCAGTCCAGTGGGTCATCCGCCCGATGAGCGACGAATGGCACGACTTCCGCGGCTACGCCGGGCGCGTCGCCGGTGGCGTGTTCAAACCGGGCGACGCGGTCACCGTGCTGCCCTCGGGCTTCACCTCCCGCGTCAAGGCGATCCACAGCCCCGAGGGCGAACTCGCCGAGGCGTTTGCCCCGCAATCCGTCTGCCTGACGCTCACTGACGAGATCGACATATCTCGCGGCGACACCCTGGTCAAAGCCAACAACCCGCCCAGCGTCAGCCAAAATATCGAGGTCATGATCTGCTGGTTTTCGGCGCGTCCGATGACCCCTCAGGCCAAGTGGATCGTCCGCCACACCACCCTGGAAACCAAGGCGATCATCCAGGAAGTCAAATACCACGTGGATATCAAAACCCTGCACAAGATCGAAGGCATGGACAGCTTCAACATGAATGACATCGGTCGCATCAGCCTGCGCACTGCGGTGCCCCTCATCCACGATTCCTATCGCCGCAACCGCACCACCGGGTCCCTCATCCTCATCGACCCGAACACCCACGAAACCGTCGCCGCGGGGATGATCGTCTGAGCTGAAATTCTGAAAACTGAAATGCTGAAATCAGCGAGAAATCGCACTCGGCAGGTGGCAGGCCGTGATGGTGGCGTCTCGCCGCCATGCCCGCCCGATTCAGGTGGCGCGCTCTCGCCGAGAGCGCACGCCACGGAAGCGCCAATGGCCCCGCGCGGACGTCCCTTCACTGCGCTCTCATCGAGAGCGCGCCACCTTCGACTTTCAGACCCTCGACCTTCGACCCTCGACTTCTTCCTCAGCGTTTCAGTATTTTCGCCTTCACCCCTTGGACGACCACCGCTCCGAGCGCGATGAGCGCCACCCCGGAGATCAGCGGCATCAGGTTTCCTTTCGCCACGCCCGCCGTGCTTAGAACCATGCCGATGGTGATCAAGCCGGAGCAGGCCATCGACACCGGCAGATACAACCGGAATGGCACCCGGAAAAACCCGAGGGCATAATTCTGCAGGAAAAAAGGCAGTCCCGGAGTCAGCCGCAGAATCAGGATCATGCGCAGATGATGGCCCAGCGGCAATTCGGGAATCCGGATCGTGGTGGTCGCGAGCAGGCGCTCGACCAGCCCCCGCCCGGGCCGCGCCGCCAGCCAGTAGGTCCAGGTCATGTTCAGGGCCGCCGCCACCAAACACGCCACGCACGCGAGTCCCGGTTGGTCGCGCCACACCGTGCCAGCCAGAACCAGCAACGCGCTCATGGGCACCAACGCCCCCGGCAAAACCACCAGCGCGGCAAACAACAACCACGGCCGATCCATCAGGAAAACCTCCACTGCTTTCCACGCCGTCTTGAGCATTGGGCCATCCACGCCCAGCTTCCAGCCCACCAACACGGCCCCCGCGCCCAACACCAACAAGCTGCCCGCCAGCCGGTGAAACCGCCGGTCAACCCTGATTTTTTGCCACATTGCCATCGCACCCGCACCGTGAGCCGCCACCACCCGCCGTAAAAGCCGAAACTCACCCTCATTCGTCATTTCCGACTCATGCGCCGAATGTTCATTTTTTCTTGAACAAGCGTCCGTGCTCTTTAAGTTGCCTTCAAGCATCCGTCCCCGGGATGCGGCCTGCACTTGGATTCCGCGCCATGTTCCGCCGGATCCAGGCTCGCAACCAAGGGCGGCAGCGCGGTGATTCGGTAGCCGCTGCGCGGCCCAGGGTTTCAGTGTTTCGGTAAGAGAGAAATAATCCGCGCTACGCACCGACCTTTCGCTCTGCTCTTACTGAAACACCGCAACACCGAAACACCGAATCTCCCCGGTCCACTTCCCATCCATAATCCAAAATTTCCAATCTCCAATCTCCAATCTCCACCCCCCCACCGCCATGCCACTTCTGGAACGCATCCATCAACAATCCGCCGTCATCGGAGTCGTAGGGCTCGGCTACGTCGGTCTGCCACTCGTGCTCGCCTATGCCCGCGCCGGATTCCAAACCCTCGGCCTGGATATCGACTCCGCCAAAATCGATCACCTCCATGCCGGCACGAGTTATATCAAACACATCTCCACCGCCGAGGTGGCTGCGGCGCGCGCCTCGGGCAAGCTCGATGCCACCGCCGATTTCTCGCGCATCGCCGACTGTGATGCCATCATCCTGTGCGTGCCCACTCCGCTCGACGAGCACCTCGAGCCCGACCTGAGTTATGTCACCGGCACGCTCGACGCCGTCGTCCCGCACCTCCGGCCCGGCCAGGTGCTGAGCTTGGAAAGCACCACCTACCCCGGCACCACCGAGGAGGAAGTCGTCAGTCGCGTCGTGGCCGCCGGATTCGTTGTCGGCCAAAACCTCTTCATTGTCTATTCCCCCGAACGCGAGGACCCGGGAAACCCGAAATTCGCCGCCACCAACATCCCTAAAGTCGTCGGTGGTCACACACCCGCCTGCCTGGAAGCGGGCGTCGCCCTCTATGGCGCGGCCTTCGAGCGTGTCGTGCCGGTTTCCTCCACCCAGGTTGCCGAACTCTCCAAGCTGCTCGAAAACATCTATCGGGCCGTCAACATCGGCCTGATCAACGAACTCAAGATCGCCGCCGACCGCATGGGTATCGACATCTGGGAGGTGATCAATGCCGCGGCCACCAAGCCGTTCGGCTTCACGCCGTTCTATCCAGGTCCCGGACTCGGCGGCCACTGCATCCCCATCGATCCGTTCTACCTCACCTGGAAAGCCCGCGAATACGGCGTCCACACCCGCTTCATCGAACTCGCCGGCGAAATCAACCGCGCCATGCCCGAATACGT
>Ga0114958_10000553_pt1 | contig 31913 bp, 34 predicted proteins | sample C_130208_EF_Meta_FD_89577 | JGI IMG/M metagenome (GOLD analysis project Ga0114958, IMG submission 89577) | Freshwater microbial communities from Lake Croche, Canada to study carbon cycling - C_130208_EF_MetaG | ecosystem: Environmental > Aquatic > Freshwater > Lake | place: Lake Croche, Canada... | reverse complement strand
ATTAACTAAATAATAAATATAATAGTTCTCAAACCATTTTTTATTTTTTTAAACATCACATGAGCATATTTTAAATGAAATATCAGAATTTGGTTTTTCTTTAGGTAATGCTTCACCTTTATCCCAAAAGTCTTGGTCTGATAATTTAAATGTATCTTTAGAATATAATCTTGAATTTAATCCAATACGATCACTAGATTCAAGTATATTACATTGTGGGTTAACATGCAAATATGATTCTAACATTAATTCTGTTAAACTCATTCCACGATAGTTATCAATTGGATGAGTGAATCGTGTATCTTCTGGTGTTAATTTATTTGTACATACAGGTTTATGTTCAAGTTTTGTATCTTCTAATAAACTTAATGTATTATTAGTTTTAGATAATTTATTATTTCTCCATGATAATTGCGACTCTGTTTCTGCCATATCTTTAAAAGATAAATCATTAGCTTTTTTTACCAATGATACATCTGATTTAGAACCAATTGGTCCAGAATAAGAAAAACATTGATTGCAATTTTCACCAAATGGTGCATATAATCTATAATCACCAACTGATGTACTTCTAGACATTTGAAGATCGTATGCACTTGTGTCATATTTAATTCTATTAAATGACATTATTCTATATACATTAAGTTAAGATTTTTTTTTATATTATTTTAATTAATATAAAAAAATCTTTTATTCTTTTATTTTTATTATTTTTGCATTGTTAAAACTGAATTATTAAAATTAATTCCCAAATTATCTTCATTTAACATATTTGTCGTAGGTTTAACTAAATTGCTTGGCGTAATGTAATTAATATTTTCACACATTTTATTTGGTGAAAAGTTTGGTGATGTAAATGGTTTAGATGGATCAAATTTTAGCGATGGACATAAAGTATTTTGTCTTGTTAATCCTGTCAATTCATTTTCAACATCTACACGTGAACTAACTTCAATAATATTAGAAAAATCACCAACTGGACATTGAATATTGTTTTCATATTTTCCTTTAAATAAATTATATTGTAATGGACTTATACTTTCTTTAATTTCTGTACTATAAGCACAATTGTCATAAATTAAACGATTTGAACTCATTTTTATATATTATTATATTAGAAAATATTTTTTTTAAATAATTTATAGTTAAAATAAAACAATATCTATACCTTTATTTTAGAAATCCATTGTAAAACTATAGTATGAATTAAACCATCTGGAATAATTTGTAGATTTATATAAGATGAATATAATAAATCACCTAATTCTTTTTTTAATTCTCGTGTATTTATTTTAACTTTATTTTTTAAAATTTTTAAAATAAGATATTTTATTTCTAAACTAATCAACCAATTAAATTTTAAAGTTTGTGATACTTCAATAAATGGAACTAAATTATATAATATAATTTCTATTTTTTTATCAGGACATCCTAATTTATATATTAAATTATGTGATAACTCTTCCTTAATTATATCAATATATGTGTTCATTTTTTCTAATTCAAATTTATCAATCATTTCATCTAATTTTATAATAAAATGTTTGAAATCAATTGTTGTTGAATCAGAACCATTAGAATATTCTATATCTATTAATTCATTTGAATTAATATAATTAAATATAAAATTTAAATGTTTTATTTGCCATTTTTTATTATTTGATGATTCTAAAATTATTTTTTGTAATAATGCAACATCTATTTGATTTGATTTATTAAAATATTTATTACCTTCTCTAAATAATAAATGTTTTTTCATATCTGCTCCGTGTGCTGTTAAAAAATTAATCATATTTGGATCTTTTTCTAAACATGCATATTCTAATAATGTATGACCAAATTTATTAGTTTGATCTATTTTAGCACCTACTTTAAAAGCTTGTTTTAAAAATGATGTATCACCAAATTTAATTGCATAATGTAATATAGTCAACCCTAAATTATTAATAATATTAAAATCAATATCACCATAATTATATTTTTTAAATGTATTTATATCACCTGTCTCTATTAATTCAAATAAAGTATTATCTGAATTTGTATTAGTTATAGATTTTATTTTTTTTATAGTTGGTTTTTCTAATGTATTTGTTATAGCTATTGTTAAATATTTACTACATTCTGTTTCAGTTTCATCAATAATATCTACTAAATTATCAGTAATTTTAATATTATTATCTTTTAAATCATTCAATATTTTAATACATTGTTTGAAATAGTCATATGATTTTTCTACATCTGAATCATAATATTTTTTTGCTGTAAGATATGATTTTAAACATTTTAATACTTTTTTATTATTACAATCTATTTCCATATTTTTTATATATTATATTTAAGTTAATAATAATATATTATCAAACACATTAAAAAAATTTATATTTTATTCTTCTAAAGAATCTAATCTTATATTAAAAACTATAGTATTTATATCAATTGTGTCAGGATAATCTAAAAATTCAATATCATAATTTAACTCAGCTAATTCTTTTATATAGTTTTCTTTTATATATTTTTTTATTTCATTTGAAAAATTTTCTTTCATTCCATAATTATCATTAAAAAAATATAATTTACAATTAATTTCATTAATCTTTTTTGTTTGTGTTTCATTTATTTCATTATCATTTGATTTTATTAACCATATACCAACTGATGAATATAATATACTTAATCTAATTGAATTTTGGTGTAATCTTATCTTTTTAATTGTTAATAAATCTTCTCTTGATGGATAAAACTTAGCATTATCTTGATGTGTATGCCATATTATTCCATAATATTTTTTATTTGTAGTTGTACAAGCGTTTCTACCGTTTATGAGTTCACCTTTATTAACATCAGTATGATTTTTTAATGTATATGTAGGAATATCACAATCAGGAATATTTATTGTTTTATCTTTTATATATTTACCACAATATTCAGTTGGATTGTTTAATAAACTTCTAGCATACTTAATTTCATTAATAGGTAATATTATATTTATAATTTCAATAATTGGGGAATCATTTTCAATATTAATCATACCACCTAAATGTTGATATTTTGTTTTGTATTTTTTATATTTATAATAATAATCCATATATATATAATTAGATATTTTATACTATTGAATAATTTTTGAATTGTATAGTTATATTATTTGCATAAAATATGTTGATATATTACCATCTAGTAATTAAATTTTACTGTTTTTATACGTTCGTTATAATCTGATGTGTCATTACGCATTGTATTAACTGTTAATTGATTTTGTTTTCTGGTTGATTCTCCTCCTCTTGGTATTTGCATTACTATATGTGATGGATCTTGAAAATTTCTATCCAAGTATTGAAATTGATAATCAAAAAATTGCTGACCTTCTTTAACTTCTTTAAATTTTTTAGTATCATGGCGTGATGTATTACTATTTCTTATATCATTTGATATTAGAAGATTGCCAAATCCTCTACCAGCACCAGTATCTTTATTTGTATAATAAAAACCAGTATTTTTTTCACAGAATTCTGTTTTTAAATTATTTGTATATTGAATATTAAAATTTTCAGGATTTAAATCATCAATTAATTTCATTTGTACTTTTTCTTTTTTATTAATTGCCGGCGTTATTAATGATGACTCATTATCTATTACATTAGATTTAGTATCTTCTCTATTATAATAACCATATGATAATGATAAATGATCATCTGATGTAATAAATTTATTTTTAATATTAGGTATTTCTTTTGTATTATTTTTAATATCATTACTTAATTCAAAACTATCATTAAAATTTGCATAATTACTCATTAAATTAAATAATATATTAAATATTATTAAAGTATTTTTAAACAACAGAATAACGCCCACGATGATATTCCGGATTTCTATCTTTTAAACAATTAGTACCGGTTGTTTTACATTTGCCACTACCACCATAACACCAGTTTGCAAGTCCTAATTGATTATTTACAATTTTTGTATTTGGCATTGTATAAAAATTTCTATCAGATACAAATTTACCCCAAATATCCGATGAATCAGAAAATAATCGTGTACTAAATGCTTGTCTAACTAATGGTTTTACATTATTACACCCAGCTAATCTATCAGGATTATTTATTAAATCACCCACTGTGTAATTCATATATGGATTATCTATAGTTGGATTATGACATGCTTTATTTAAATTATTATCTAAATTATTATTTTCATTAATTTTATCTATAGAATCAAATTCTTCTGTTTTTCCAATAAATAAAGTTATTATTATAATTATTATTGTTATTGATATTGCTAATAATCTTGTATCTTGTTTAAAAAATAATATTATTATAGTAAAATATATAGTAAATCGTATAAGAGCATTATTTTTTTCATTATTTGTTTGATTTTTTGTTGGTAAAAATTGGCCTAGATTTTCATACCATAATTCAGTCATTTAATTAAATTAGATAAAAATATATTTAAGGATGTTTTATTATAATTGTTAATGAACACTAAATATTCATGGGTTGAAAAATATAGACCAGATAATTTAAGCGAAATAAGTGCACAAACAAATGTAATTAAATCATTAAAATCTGCTTTAATTACAAAAAATTTACCACATTTAATATTTTTTGGTCCGTCAGGATGTGGTAAAACATCCACAATATTAGCACTATCTAAAGAGCTATTTGGAACTGAACATTATTCGGATAGAATAATTGAACTAAACGCATCTGATGAAAGAGGTATTAATATTATACGTGAAAAAATTAAAACACATGCAAAACAATCTATTAAACATATTAAAGATGCACCGCCTTGGAAGATTATAATATTAGATGAAGCTGATACAATGACACCAGATTCACAATTTGCTTTGAGAAGAATAATGGAACAATATTCTAAAATAACAAGATTTTGTATTATATGTAATTATCATAATAAAATAATTGATCCAATCATATCACGATGTTCTTTATTTAGATTTAAACCAATAGAATCAAATGAAATAATTATAAAATTAAAATATATTTGTGAATGTGAAAAATTTAATTGCCCTGATACATTATTACATAAAATAGTTGGTATATGTCGTGGTGATTTAAGAAAGGCAATTAATTTTTTACAAAAATGTTTTAATTCATATGGTGATAAAGTTAATGAAGAATTACTTGATGAAATGTCTGGTATTATTCCAACTAAAAAATTTAATTATCTAATGCAAACAATTTTTCAGAAAGATTATAAAATGGTTGATTTTATAATTAATTCTTTATTTTTAGAGGGGTATTCAATGGTAAATCAAATTATTTTATTTCACGATTATATAATAAATTCAGATATAGATAGTTATAAAAAGTCTAATATATTATGTAAAATATCTGATGTTGATCAAAATTTAATAAAAGGGTGTGATGAATTTATTCAATTTATGAGATTATCATATCATATAATGATAACTATTTAACAATTTAACTATTTAACAATTTAACTATTTAACTATTTAACAATTTAACAATTTAACTATTTAACAATTTAACTATTTTGTTTTATATAAAGACAATTTAACATTTAGATATAATGTCAACAGCAGATAATGAATTTCTTCCTTGGGTTGAAAAATATAGACCAAAATCAATTGATGAAATTATTAGTCATGCGCAAAATATTGAAACAATTAAAAAATTATTAATTGGTGGTTCATTACCTCATTTATTATTTCATGGCTCACCTGGTACTGGTAAAACTTCAACAGTAATGGCTTTAGCTAAAGAAATTTATGGTAATAATATTAGATTAATGGTAATGAAATTAGATGCATCTGATGATCGGGGTATTAACTCTGTTCGTGAAGATATAAAAGGATTTGCTGAAAAATCAAATATGTTTCAAAAAGGTGTACGACTTATTATTTTAGATGAAGCTGATTCAATGACATTTGATGCACAATTTGCATTAAGAAGAATTATAGAAAAATATTCAGCTACAATAAGATTTTGTTTAATATGTAATTATGAAAATAAAATAATTCCAGCAATTAGATCTAGGTGTGCAAATTTTCGTTTTTCAAATATTGATAATATTCATATTTGTTATAAATTAGAGCAAATTATTAAAATAGAAAAATTATCACATGAACCAAATGTAATTAATACAATTGCAACATTAGCTAAAGGAGATTTACGCAAAGCTATTAATTTATTACAATCAATTTCAATGCAAACAGAATTTATAACAAATGATTTATGTTATGAAACAGCAGGAATACCATCAAATTATGAAATTATTAATATATTAAAAATATTAACTAATAAAAATTATGATTTTAATGAAAGTTATAATATAATAATACCATTAATAAAAACTCAAGGATATTCATTATCAGTTGTATTAAAAGAATTAATATTAGAATTATTGAATCATAAATTATCAGATAAAATGCCACAAATTATTTCTGATTTATCTGACCTTGAAAATCAAGTTACAAAGTCAACATTTGGTGATATATATATTACAGCTTTAGTTGGTATTTTTAAAAAGATTGAAAATATAAACATTTAATTATTAAAATTTAAATATGTTAATGTCATTTTTTAACTTATTTGCCAATAATACTAATACCGTTATCAATAATGATATCGTTATTGATACTGATTCAGAAAACGATACCAATAATACCAATAATGATATCGAGATTGATTCAGAAACTGATAGCAATACTAATGCTTTTGTCAATTTGACAAAAGCATTTGAGGCAGCAGCCAAGATTTCTTCAGAAGAAAACTTAATTAATGGTGTTACATGGAATGGTGATTCCAACTTTAGTTCTCTTGGGTTAGATTACAAGTCTGCACTTCTTGCACTAGACCAAAAAGCGATTACAACAAAGGAATCACATAAGATTAAAAAACTTACTGAAGATGTTGAAGAAAATTTAAATAATCTTTTTGATACATTTATTAATTGTACAAGATCATTAGGTGATGTAGAACGTGGTAAAGCTTTTAACCTACTATTTAGATATTTTTATTATGTTCGTTCTATTCGTGTTCCTGGTAAAAAATCAAGACTTTTATTCTATTATCTATTTAACAAGTTGTATGCTATTTTTCCAAAAACGTGTATTGCACTTTTAGAACTTGTTCCTGACTTTGGATACTTTCGTGATCTTGATGCTATTATTAAGCTAATGTCCAATAAACGAGAACACAAATTACAACTGTGTAATGAATATTCATTATATCCTGATGTTGTTAATGCTGCAATTAATGTATATATTAAACATCTAAATACAGATTGTATTCTAATCTTTGGTAAACCACTTGTAGATGTGACTTATGAAGAAGCAAATGAACTTAACATGGAACTTAGACCAAAAACATTTGATGAAATTAAAGAGTTTGTTGGTTCTAAGCATTTGTCACTTGCAGCCAAGTGGGCAAAACGTGAAAATAAATCAATTCATAGGCTTGATATGGTGCTTGCTATTTACGATCGTAAAAATGAAATTCCATATATGATTGCAACTGATTTATACAGTGCTAATAGACGAATCAATTATTATCAAATGGTATTTCGTAATATTATTAGTACACTAACACAATGTTTATTAGTTGGTGAACCAATGATGTGTAATGGTTCTAAAGATCATAAATATCGTTCATATGGTGATATCAAAACTGCACACATGCCTGCAAAGTATATTACAAAGTATTGTAAAGCACTTGGTAATGAAGATTTGAAAGAATCAATTTCAGAATCTGAACATTTTACGGGTAATCGTTATCCAGACGATGAGGATCGTGTAGCATGTCGTCAAGACTTACTTAAAACTATCTTTGATGGTAAGTTAAAAGGTGCATCACAAGATATTGGTACTCTTTCAGAAATTATTTTTAATAGTTTTTCAGATAATGAATATTCAAATTACGGTCAAAAATCATTTCAGATTTTACCTTCTCTTTCAGAACTTCGACGTAAAGTGATCTCTAGTCAGTGGGATGACATTGTGAACAAACTAAAAGATGAAATTATTGTAGCTATTGAATCTGCAAAAGCTTCTGCTACTGAGTCAGGTGAACAATTTAATAATCCACAAAACATTGTACCAATTGTTGATACATCTGGATCAATGAGACCAGTACAAGATAAAGCAATTGCTTTGGGTATTCTAGCATCAAGTTTAAGCACTATTCCAGGTGTATTAATTGCATTTTCTGAAGTGCCTTCAGTATATTATCTAGACATGTCTCCGGATAAAGATGTATTTGATCATTTTCAAACAATTATGAATGGACCAACAGGACTCAGTACAAACATTGACAAGACATATCAGTGTATGCTTGATATTATGAAGAATGCACAATTAAAATCATCAGAATGTGATTTTAGTATGCTTTACTTGACCGACGGACAGTTTGATTCTGATGTTGTTCAATCAAATTCAAAACTTGATAAAACAGCTCTTGGACGCATGAATAATATTTTTGTGAGTTCTGGTTTTAATGTATTACCTAAAATTATCTTTTGGAACTTAAATGAAAGATCACCAGGATTTCCTGCTTCTGCTAATACTACAGGTGTTCAGCTAGTTTCTGGATATTCTCAGTCTTTAATGTTTCAAGTCTTTACTGGTAACTATAAATATGTTGAACAAGAAGATGGTACTATTAAAGCTGATGTAGATCCATGGACATTATTTGAAAAAGCACTTTTACATGAAGGTTATGACCCAGTGTCTCGTATTGTTGCAAATATTGGTGAGGGATGTTTGTCAACTCTTTCTAATGATTGATAGATTATTTTATTTATTTTATTTATTTTTATTATATTGTTTTTATTATAATAAAAATATTGCCATTTTGTGCGAATGTTATAAACATTGCCAATTATTTTTGTATATAATAAAAAAATTGTGTGCAAATGTTATAAAAATGTTATTTTATAAACATTGCCAATTATTTTTGTATATAATAAAAAAATTGAATAAGACTAATATTAATTATATTTAATTTTAATATATAATGTCAACTGAATTCAGTGAATATATAAAAGAAATGAATTTAATATTAGATAAACCTTTAATTAATTGTAATATTCAATTAATTAAATTTAATGATAATTTAACAGATATAATTTTTCATTTTGATGTTAATTCAGTTCCAATAAAAGTAACAACAGATTTTAATAAATATTGTATAGCAGAATCACCGTTAGATATTTTAGATATTCATAAATTTAATATGACTATTATATTTAAAAATAAAAGTCCAAAAATAATTTTAGAAGAAATATCAAAAATAATTAATGTAGAAAATATAAATATAAATAAATTTAATGATCCATTTCATGTTTATCAAAAACTTGATGAATATTCAAAAGTAATTATTGATTATAATGAATTAGAAAAAAGTTTTGTTAAAAATATTGAACCTTTAAAAAAAAATATAAATAATTGTGAAAAATCTAAAATTCCACAAAATTTATTATTATCATCATCGCAAATTTATCAATTATTAATTAATGAAATTAAAAAAGTTAATCGTAATAAAGATTATGATCACTATATTTTACCTGAAGAATCAAACCCATATAATTTAATAATTAGAATTAAATTTAATACTAAAACAGAAATAAGCAAAATTTTTAAACAGATTGAAAAAGACTTTGGATATGATTATATGGAAATAAAAATGATTATTGATTCAAAAGCACATCCATTTATTCCACCAAAATTAGAATATATTAAACCAAAATTAAAATTACCACTATTAGTATCATTAATTAATCTTGATATTTTAAAACTTGAAAATTGGTCTTCTATTATTACTCTTGAATATTTTATTACAAATCTTGCAACACAATTAGAATTAATCGCATCAGAATATATAATTTTAGATAAAAATATAACATTCAATGAGTTAGAATATGAATTAATTAAATTAGCTTCAATTACAAAAGTAAGTACAATAGACAAAGTTGATATTAAAATTCCAGTACCAAAAAAATCATGTTCTACAACTCAAATATATAATAAATATTGGAAATCTGGAACTGGTTATGGTTCTGATGATGTTAGTGAATGGGATATTAAATCATACATCAAAGAACAAGAAATTCAAAATAATGAATTAACTAATATATTAATAAACATTAATAAATTAATTACTGATGATAATATAGAATTGATATGTGATTCACATTTAATTAAATATATTATTTGTCAAATAAAAAGTTTTTCATTACTTGAATATGCTAAAAGTAAAGACTTGTATAAACAAATATTTAATATTTTAGCAAATTTAATCGGAAAACAACTTTTACCAAATTTAATTAATGATATTGGTTCTGGATTAAAACAAACATTTGATGAACTTGAATTATTATTTAAATCATCTTCTGATGCACTTTGTGATGAAATACTGCTTCATATTTATTGTACAACTGATTGGTATGTCAGTAAATATAATAAACAATTATTGACAACTCAAGAAATATCAATTATAAATCAAGAAATAATAATTAGTTCTGATATTAAAGATTCATATTATGAAACTATGAAAAAAATTCAATTTGGTAATTATGATATTGATTCATCTCATAGATTTTATAAATATAAAAATCAAAAATTAAATCAAACAGGAATTATGAGAGTTTTATCAGAAATTTCATCATTTAAAAAAGATTTACCATTAAATTGGGAATCATCTATTTGGGTGCGTATTTCAAAAAGTAATTTAAATTTATTTTCATTCATGATATCAGGACCAAAAGATACACCATATGAAAATGGATTATTTGAATTTCATGCCTATTTTCCAAATGATTACCCAAATACAGTACCTCAAGTATTACTTCATACAACAGGGAATGGACGAGTAAGATTTAATCCTAATTTATATGATTCCGGAAAAGTTTGTCTATCTATTTTAGGAACATGGTCAGGACAAGAAGGAGAATCGTGGAATCCTAAAACATCGACTTTCTTACAAGTTATTGTATCAATACAATCACTCATTTTAGTTGAACAACCATATTTTAATGAACCAGGATGGGAACGTGAAATGCATACTCAAAAAGGTAAAAAAGCATCAGCTATATATAGCGAAGAACGCATGCCAAGTACAATTAAATTTGCAATGACTAATATGATTAAAAATCCACCACTTGGGTTTGAAGATGTTGTTCATAATCATTTTAAATTAAAGAAAGATGAAATTATTAATAATACATTAATTTGGGAACAAAATGCAACAGATCATAAAGAATTAATTAACTCTAACCGTAATAAATTAATTGAACTTTTAGATACACTTTAAAATTTATTTAAAATATTTATTGATAAAATTGTAAATATAATAGATAATTTTATAAAATCAAATTTATGATTTTCATTTTCATTTTCATTTTTATTATTATTTTCATTTTTATTTTCATCTATTTTTTTATTTAACTCTATTTCTTTTTCCTTTAATTTTTCATTTATTTCATTTAACTCTATTTCCTTTTTATTTATTTTATCATTTAATTCATTTAATTTATCATCTGATACTTTTATTTTATCATTTAATTCATTTAATTTATCATCTGATACTTTTAATTTATCATCTGATTCTTTTAATATATCATTAATTTCATTTAATTCATTTTCTGATTCTATTAGTGTATCTTCTATTTCATTCAATTGAAATTGTTTTTCTTTTAGTTTTTCCACTAATTCTTTTAGATTATTATCTGTTTCTTTTGTATGGTGAAAAACGTAATCATCTAAATCATTTTTTAAAGTTTTGGTTAATATTTTTTTTAGTGCAGCCTGTAATTTCCATATACTAAAACTATTACGATCATCTACAGCACAAATATTAATAAGTTCTATTATTGATTTAGGAATAAATGTTGGAACATTATATGGTGGATGATTAATACGCTCATATTGACCAAAATCTCTATCATTGCTAGTCCATGTGCAAATGTTATTTTCTATTTGTATATCATAGTCAATATAACCACGAATACCATTATTTCTTCTAAAACGAGTTTTTAAAATTGCAGACATTCTATTATAATTTATATATATATTAGCTTTATATATATTAGCTTATAGCTTTTATGAGATTATAAAGTAATATATATATTTATTTATAAAAAAATGAACTTAACATACTCCATCTACTATTTTTATCTTTTTTTTGTTTGTTGTCTGATTCCTTTAATTTATCATTTAATTTTTGTAGTCTGTTTTCTGTTTCTTCTAATTGTTTTTTTAATTTGTTATTTTCAATTGTTATTTCTAAATTATCATTTTTAAGTTGCCTATTTTTATTTAATAATTCGGTAATTTTGTTACTAATATCATCATTTAATTTAATTATTTCCAATTTACATTTTTTTATTATTTGTTTTTTATTATTAATATAATTATTTTGTATATTATGATTAATAATTAAATCATTATGTGTAATTTGTAATAATTGTAATTTTTGTTCTGATTCTTTTAATTTAATTTCTGTTTCCTTTAATTCTTTTACATAGTGTAAAATAATATCATCCAATTCATCTTTTAATGTTACAGTTAATACATTTTTTAAGTTATTAGCAAATTTCCACATTGTAAAATGTTGTGATGCAACAGCTGACATCTCTAATAGTTCCTTAATTGACTTGGAAATATATGATGGAACATTATATGGTGGATTGTTAAAATGCATCCCTTGTTGAACTTCCCATCTGTCGCACGACCATGTGCAAATATTATTTTCTATTTTCATTGTGTAATTATAATTACCATATCCACCACGATTTTCAGTAAAAACTAGTTCCATTATATTATAATTTAAATAAAATAATTATAAAACAATCATATTTCAATTTTATAGCATTTGTTTATAATAATACACTATTTTAATCTTTTTTTTGTTTATCATATAATTCTTTTAGTTTATTTTCTGTTTCTTTTAATTTATTTTCTGTTTCTTTTAGTTTATTTTCTGTTTCTTTTAATTTATTTTTTGTTTCTTTTAATTCTTTTACATTGTGTAAAATGATATCATCTAAATCATCTTTTAAAGTTACAGTTAATATTCTTTTCATTTCGTTTGCTGAACTATTTGCATAAAAATGATTAGTTGATTTGCCAATAAGCATTATAAGTTCTTTTATTGAATTTGGAATATATGAAGGAACATTATATGGTGGAAAGTTAACATACATAATATTAGGAAACTCTTCATCCATTCTTGATGATGACCATGTGCAAATATTATTTTCTATTTTCATATTATACATATAAATTCCACGTGGACAACGTTCTTCTCTAAAACTTACTTCCATTTGATTCATTATATTATAATTAAACTACAATAATTATAAAACAATCATATTTCAATTTTATAGCTTTTATGATAAAGTAATATATAGATTTTTATTTTTGAAAAATAAACTCAATATTTCAACCCTTTATCTTTATCATTATTTTATAAATAATAGTAAAAACATAATATGGTATTTCTTATTTGTGTTTTTGTCATTACTATATATAATACTTTTTTAAGAATAGTGTTTTTAATCATTAACAATGGTAGAATTAAATTCCACCCTTATATGAATATATTTTATGATAATTTAGAAAAAATACCCCCGCTAGGAGTTAAGATAGAGAATTCTAAGAATTATCCACTGTTACCATAAAATTTGAGAATAATGATATAGTATGGTTTAATGCTAACGAGATTGTGATATCATTGGGTTATAAATATTCTAAAGACGCTATTATAAATAAAGTAATATATACATTTTTATTTTTGGAAAAATAAACTCAATATTCCCCATCCACTATTTTCATATTTTTGTTGTTTATCATATAATTCTTTTAATTTATTTTCTGTTTTTTCTAGTTTTTCGCTTTGTTTTGTTAATAATGATTCATAAAAATTAATTGATTCTTTTAATTCATTTTCTGTTTTTTCTAGTTTATCATTTGATTCTTTTAATTTATTTTATGTTTCTTCTAATTTATTATCTGATTGCTTTGTTAATAATAATTCATATAATTCTGTAATATCTTCTAATTGTCTGCTTAATTTTTTATTTTCAATAGTTATTTCTAAATTATTACTTTGAATTCGACTATTTTTATTTAATAATTCTGTAGTTTTTTTATTAAAGTCGTCATTTAATATAGCTGTTTCTGATTTAAATTTGTTTATAGTTATTTTTATATCATTGATATAATTATTTTTTATGTTATTATTATTAATAATTAAGTCATTGTGTGTATTTTGTAATAATAGAAATTTATCAACTGTTTCTGTTAATTTATTTTCTGTTTCTTTTAATTTATTGTCAGATTCTTTTAGTTTATTTTCTGTTTCTTTTAATTTATTGTCAGAATCTTTTAGTTTATTTTCTGTTTCTTTTAATTCTTTTCGTGCATTCTTTTCAAGACTATTAAATTCATCTCTTGTAAATACTGCATCTTTATTTTTTTTTAAAAAATTAACTATTTCACAAAAATCATTAAGTATAGCACCTGAATTAAGAAAATTATGAATACCTGTATATATATAACGAATATTTTTGCATGGAAAATCAATATTAGAATATGGTTTATAAATATTTTTAAGTAATTCTATTTGTGATTTACTTAATTGAATATCATCATCGTAAAGTATTTTTTCAGTTTTATTTACTTGTCGATTTTGTTTATTATAACCATCACATGAAAATAATATATTTACAATTATTTTTTTACCATTATTTAATAATTTAATATTATACTCAGTTAAACAAGTCCGACTACTAACTGAACAAGAATGTTGAGAATGATCTACTATAAATTTTATAGTATCTTCTATTACATCAATTTGATTCATTATATTATAGTTAAAATAAATACAATATAATGTTATTTCAATTTTATGAATTTGTTCTTCAAAACGTCTGCTAATGATATGATTATTAAATTTGGTAGGTGTGCAAAGCACATCATATTATTTAATTATGTTAAATAGTGCAATCAATTTTATTATATTTTAAATTTATTTCATTTTTACATAAAATTATTTAAGGAAATATTTATTATAATAATATAATGGAAACTAAAAATAAAACAAATAATTTCCTACCTAAAATTAACAAACCAGGTCGTACACTTCTTGTAAAATCAGCGACAGATGCATCAATCACATCAAATTCGTTTGATAAATTTGAAGGTATTATTTCAAAGTTTGAAACGAAAAATTATAATTCTTATTTTATTACATTTGACACAATTCAAAATGCATTAAATGCTTTTAATATTTTAAATGAGGATACACAGACTTATAATGTTAAATTTAGTTATTATCGTATTTTTTTCAAAATTGAACATAATGAAGATGATTTATCTGAATTAATTGATTATAACAAATTTAAACATGATCTTATTACATTTGTAACAAATAATACTGATTCATCCGTGTTATATTTTAAATTATATAAAAAAGATAATAAATATATGGATTGTGGTGATTTTACAATTGATACACTTGAAGGTATGAATAAACTTGTTTCTAAAGAAAGTACTATTAAAAAGTTTACAATTGAATCTGAAAACATTGCATGTGCATTTTATAGATATAAAAAAAATAAACCAGTTGATAACCAATACAAGCCGGTTAGTCTTACAGAATAATAAAAAAATCAACTAAAATTAAATCAAGTAAAATTATATAAAATATTCTTATTTATTTTTAATAAAGTAAATAACAATGTTTTAATCAACAAAAAATTATATAAAATATTCTTATTTAGTTTAATAAAGTAAATAAAAATGTTAGAAATATTACCAATAAATAATTATGTTATATATGTTTTAATAAATACACTACATAAAAAAACATACATAGGTATAACAAATAAACCTGAAAGAAGAATTCGTCAACATAATGGTGAATTAGTTGGTGGTGCTAAATATACTACATCTAATAAAGGAGAAGGACAATGGAAATTTTATGGATTTATAAGAAATGTTAATAAATCAACAGCTTTAAGCTTAGAAAAAAAAATTAAAATAAAAAGTAAAAGATTAACAGGTTCACCAATAGATAGAAGAATGAAAGCAATTGATATATTACTATCTGAATATAATAATGCAAAAGATACAAATTTAATATTTGAATTATTATAATGCGGTTTTATCAATCCGTCCCTGTTGTGGTTTTCTTAATTGAGATTCAAATTCTGATGAATAATTAGGTTTTTTATTAAATTCTGATAAACTAAATATACGATCACCGAATATATTAGACTCAAATTTATTTTTTCTACTATATTCTTGATTTGATTGATTCGTTTGATTATTCATCCATGAATTATCAACATTAAATAATTCATCAAATGTAACTGATTGTTTATTATTATCAACATTAAATAAGTCATCCAATGTATCAGATTGTTTATCAGTATTTAATTGTTTAGTCAATATATTGTCATATATAATTCGTAACTCTGGATTAGTTAATATATATAAAGCAGTTTTAAGTAATTTTATATCATTAATTTGATTTTGTGATAAATTTTTAATATTATTAAATTGTATTATTTTATTTTCATATGCTATACTAATTTCTTTTGTTGATGATAAATTAGTAATATCTAATAAATTATAATAATTATCCATTATTTAACTATATATATTTGCATTATATCAAACTAATTAATTTAATATAATATAATATTTCTAAACTAATTTAATGAGTATAATTGAATCAAAAAAAGATAAATTATTCAATAAAATGAAATATTTATCAAAAAAATATTGGAAATTAGACACGTTTGAAAGAGAACAAGATGACAAATTTATAGAAGATGAAAAAGAATTATCATCAGTTGGAAAAGAAATATTTGAACATTTTGGTTTATCTGATAAAAATATTAAATTTTTTGCTGATATTTGTTCAGCACCAGGAATGTATTCAAAAATAATATTAGATAGTTATGAAAAAACAACGGGTATTGGTATTAGTTTACCAATTGAAGAAGGCGGTGTTCCATATACATTAAAAAATCCAAGATATAAAATTTTTTATAAAAATATTCTTGATAAATCATATAAATTAGAATTAGCAGACCCACTAAAATTAGATCTCGGATTAGCATCATGTGTTAGTTATCAACATGATGCTAAAAATTCATTTTATTTAAATTTAGAATTAATCTTTAAAAGTTTAATGTTAATTTTACCAAATTTAAAAAAAGAAGGGAATTTAATTATTAATTTAACAATTAAAAATGTAGAATTAGCATTTAACATAGTTAATATATTACATCCATTGTTTAATACATTTAAATTATGGAAATCATCTAATATATGGAGTACTAAAAATACATTTTATTTTTTTGGTTACGGATTTAAAGATAATTATTCATCAGAAATATTTTCAAATATGTTAGAAATGATTAAATATAAACAGTCGCCAATAAATGATCATTTTACTGGAACCATTCAAGAGTATAAAATAATTTATGAACAAATGAAAAAGATTTATGAAACACGAATTAAAGCATGGGAAAGATTAATTAAAGATTCAGATAATAAAAATAATAAAAGATATATTAAATAAATAAACTAATATTATCAATACTTTGCACATCTAACTAATAGGTATTAATAAATATAATATTTCTTTTTCATCTATTTTATTTATTATTTTTCCACCTTTTTGTTTTTTATTTTTAGTTTCTATTTCTTTATTTATTTCATTAATTGTAACATCACAGTTATTAATAGTTTTTTTAATTATATCTAAATCAACTTGATAAACTTCTTTATATTTTCTATATTGTGCTTTTTTCATATATGCTTTAATACATGATTCAACTTGGTCTATGTTAGACGTTTCATATTGAAATAGTACTTCTAAATCATTTGCCATTGGTGAATTATGTTTTGAAAATCTTGTTTTTGAATTTATTGTTTTTCCTATCTTATATAATGTTAAATCTGTATTTAATGCTCTAAAAACATATATAATTTTTTTACCTGGATTTATTTTAGGCTTTTGGTTATTTTCTAATTGATGTATTTTATTATTCATGCCATCTATTATATAATTTTTATATTTATATAATGCAACTTCTAAGTCTAAAAAATATTGCTGTACTTGCCCTCCCATCTTAGAATTCGTTGATAGACATATTTTTTTAGCAGCTTCTGGAGTAAGCATTATAACTTCTAAATTATGTCCACCGCTTCCTATTGATTTTTTAACTTTTTCTATTTTATAGTCTACATTTTTTTTATAACTTCTTTTTATAGTATCATTAAAAGAACGCTTAATATTAATTTGTAACCATTTTCTTAATATTTCACTATCAATTAAAAATTCATTATATCTCTCAATATAATCTTCTTTTATTATATTATAAAAATCTTTTACAAATTTAGAATTTACAAAACTATATTTATTTATAAATGATTCAAAATCCATTATATATATTTAGATTAGATAATATTTTTGTTTGATATACATATAACAATCAAAAAAACTAGATATTTTGTTACATTTACGCAAATTTAAAATAATACATAATTCTATAAATCTATGTATTATTTTAACTCTATTGTTTATTTTCTGTATTGTGTAAATTATATAAAATAATAACAAATACTTATTTACTTAATAATTTTATAACTGTTATATATTTCACAATTAAAATACTTTATCCACACCAATATAAAGTTAATATAAATCTAAAATCCATTTAGTTTTAGTATCATTATTAGTATTTAATGAATTAATTAAATGAATTATATGTTGACGTGGCATTTTTTTTAATTTTTGAGTTATATTTATAGACCCACCACTTTGTACATTTGTTAATTTTTGCTGTTTTTTATATTCAGAAGATAAATTACATAACCTTTTATACGATATTCGCATTTCATGATCAAATAATTGGATATCATTATCTAATAAAAATTGGTTATATTTATTTAAATTACTGATTTTTTTAGACTTAGTTTTGGCTGATGATTCCATACAATATTTATATAACATTAGAAAAAAATTATAATATTAATAAAAAATGAAATTATAATAATTTCATTTAAGAAAATAATATATACTAATACATAATGTTATCTATAAGTACTTTAACACCAGTTAAAACCTTATTTAATAAAATATCAGAAAACAATGAATTTGAAGTAATGTTTAATAATTTTAGACCAGATAATAAATTATCAATTACTAAATTTATGAATTTATTAAATTTTGCAAAATATCGTTCAGAAAATGAAAAATTATCTTTAACACAAGAAACAACACTAGATATTTCTTATGGTTATTCAAATAATAATGTGTACAGAGTAACTGTTCAAGGTATTGATAAAATTAATAAAATTCTTAATCTAGTTCATCAAAGAAAGAACCATGTTATCTTTTCAATTTTATCATCACAATTTTCAAATTCTGAAGGATTTACTTTTATGAATAAAATAAAAGATCCAACAAATGTTTATGATTTAGAACAATATGACTTACGATTTAGATTAAGTCAAGAAGAACCATTAGATAAGAAAACAATTGATAGTCTAGCAAATTTAGAATTTTCTGATTCTAATAAAATATTTTTTCGTTATAAACAACGTATTAGTTTGATTGTAAAAGACGATCCAAAAAATGGATCAATTAGATTAGATTTAACAATTATCAAGTCTGCAACAAACCCAGATAACATTCACGATTCACCTAAAAAATTTGAGGTTGAATTAGAAGTTATTCCGGGTTCATCTAAATCAACACCCAAAGAAACACTATTAAATGATATTAATAAAGAAATCTTAATTATAAAACAAGTTTTAGAAAATTCAAGTGAAATTATTTCTAAAGAAGAAAACGAAAAAGTAATAAAAGCTTATAAGAAATTATTATTTAATTCTGAATTTGATAAATCTACTAATTTATATTCAATGCAACCTATTTCTGCAGAAGTTCAACATGTTGTTGATAAAATTCCAAATAAATATTCAGTAACGGATAAAGCAGAAGGTGAAAAATTTCAATTGTTTGTATTTGAAAATACAATTTATATGATTTCAAATAATTTAGTAGTTCGTAAAACTAAATATTCAATTAAGGATATAGATTTAACTGTAATGGAAGGAGAATTAATTCATATTCATTCACAAAATGTATATATATTTATGATGTTTGATTGTCTTTATTATAAAGGTACAGATATTCGTAATGAAAATATTTTAATGAATAGATTAAAATATATTGATGATTTTACAAAATTAATGAAAATTAAAATCTATAATGTTAAACAATATGAAGAGGCATTTGATATTATTAAACAAGAAAAACATTATGAACAAGAAATGGAAAAATTTTATATTAACTTGAATAAATTAATTAAAGAATCATCAAATAATGATATTATTTTTCATTCAAAAATGTTTTTATTTCCATCTGGTGGTAATAGTTCTGAAGTTTACTCATTTAGTAATATTATTTGGTCTGGTTGTACATCAAATCAGAAATTAGCATGTCCTTATTTATTAGATGGTATAATTTATACAGGATTAGACCAAAAATATACAAAGGATAAACGAGAACATAAATTTCCAATCTATAAATATAAACCACCGACAACAAATTCAATTGATATATATTTAACATTTCAGAGAAATATGGAAACAGGTAAATATTTAGAAATTTATGATAATTCAGTTGGTGGGAGTGGGACAAATAAAATTTTTAGAGTTGCTAATTTTTATGTTGGTGATATAATTGGAAATAAAGAAGTTCCTGTTCCTTTTATGAAAGAAGAAAATAATCATGAAGCTTTCTTTTTATTAGAAAGAGATGAAGTCAGAGATATCGAAGGTAATTTAGTTAATGATGGTACAGTAATTGAAGTAATTTATGTTAATGATGCTAATATGCCACACCAATACAGATGGCAAATTCTTAGAACACGGTGGGATAAAACTGAATCTGTATTACGTGATAAAAAACGTTATGGTAATTTTAAAGAAAATGCAATTAAAGTTTGGAAATCAATGAGAGAAGCTGTAACAATTGATGAAATTAAAAAATTATCACGACCCGAAACTTATTCACAACAACAAAAATTATTATCTTCACGCATTGATTCTAAAGTAATATCATCTGAACGTGCACAAGATATTTATTATCAAAAAACAACTAATTTAGGTAAAATATTTCGTGAATATCATAATTGGATCAAATCAATTATTATTTATTCTTATTGTTCGATGGGAAAAGAAAACCGTAATGGTAAATTTAAGAAAAAATCTGTTTTAGATATTGGTTGTGGTCGTGGCGGTGATATCATGAAAATGTATCATAGTCGTGTCAGTGAATATGTTGGTACAGATCCAATGTATGAAGGATTATTTGGTGCAATTGATTCTGCAACTGTTAGATATCAAACAAATGTTAAAAAATTTCCTGATTTTACAAAAATGGTATTTATACAAACAGATAGTTCTGTTCCATTAACATCAGATGCACAAGATAAAAAATTACAAAGTATGACACCTGAAAATAAAAAATTAATTGATAAATATTTTAATAAAGATCGTAAATTTGATATTATTAGTTCACAATTTGCGATTCATTATTTGTTTGATTCATCTGATTCTATTAAAAATTTACAAACAACAATAAAAACATATTTAAAACAAGATGGATATTTAATTTGTACATTATTTGATCCAAAACAAGTTATGAATCTATTAAAAGATACAGGAACATTTACATCATTATATACTGATGAAAGTGGACAACGAAGTAAATTCTTTGAAATTATTAAAAAATTTGAAGGTGAACTTTCTGATCATGCAGGATTAGCAATCGATGTTCATATGGGATGGGTTAGTCAAGATGGTATATACAACACAGAATATCTTGTTACACCAAAACTAATAATTAAAACAATGGAAAATGCTGGTTGTATACTAGTAGATACAGATTTATTTGCTAATTTATATAATATTAATAAAGAATGGTTTACTGATGTTATTGATCATGAAGAAAATCCAAAAAATAAAAAATTCTATAAAAATGTATCACAATTTTATGGAGATCTTAAAGGTGTTGATAAAGAAAGTAAGGTATGGAATGATTTATATAGATATTATGTTTTTAAGAAACTTAATTAAAATTATTATTAGTTAATAATAATAATAGTAAATAATAAATAGTAAATAATAATAATAGTAAATAATAAATAGTAAATAATAATAATATGTTTATAATAAATAGTAAATATTTATTATAAAATTATTTAATTTATAAAATGATTATAATCTTAAATTTAATTCAATGTATGGCGTAACATATGAATAAAATGTTGGAATATAAAGTGAATTAAGATTATATAAATATGGATCATACCACCAATAATATATAGGTTGATTTACAGGTAAATATGATTTAGCACGACGATAAAAATCATCAGATGAATTATCCCAATCAGACGAATCATCAGATTCTGAACTATCTTTATCTTTTTTACTATGTTTTTTACGACGTGATTTATCTTTTTTACCACCATCTTGGTTAAATTTTGCTTTAAAATTTTCTAATCGTGATTTGAATGATCTTATTTCTTCTTCACTACCTACATTATTCATTTGTTTTACTTTAAAACTTACTTCATTATCTGATCTAGTTTCTTTTACTTGGAAGTGAGAATATTTACCATTACCAGATGCACCTTTTTGAATAGTAAAATGAAATAACGGAACAGAGTTGTTAAAATGCTCAGATAAATTTTTGTAAAAAATGTTTGATGCTTCATTCGAATTCTTAGCTTTTATCTTAGAATTAAAATTACCTTCAATATGAGGATTTACTAACATATATGTATTTACCATTTTATATATTATTAATTAGATTTTATTTTTAAACTTTTATTTTTATTTATAAAATATCTTATTCTTAAACATGTTAAAGAATAACAAATGTTAATAAGTAATAAATGGTATATATTCTTGAACTTAAAACAACACAAGCCGCAGCTATGAAAATCGTAACTGATGCAATAAATTCATTACTAACAGATGCCAATTTTGATTTTTATCCATACTATATTGAACCTGAAGAAGATTCTGAAAATATAGATAGCAAAAAATTAAATGATACAGAAAATGATATTCAGTCAGATTCAGATGATAATACAATTTCTGATTATAATATAAAAAAAATTAATACATATGATACTAATGATGCTAATGATACTAATGATGCTAATGATACTAATGATGCTAATGATACTAATCAAAAAAAAACAATAGGTGGTGTTGTATTAAAAGAAGTAAATAAAACTGGTAAAATTTTAGTTTATATGAGATTGGATGCAGATAAATTTGATGTATATAAATATAATTATCATAAAAAAAAATTAACTTTAGGTATTGATATTGGTAATTTATTAAAATGCCTAAAATGTATGTCGCATTTTGATACAATGACATGGCTAGTTGATGATGATGATATTAATAAATTAATTGTAGTATTAGAAAGTAATGAACGAAAAGAAAAGAAAACATTTAAATTAAATTTAATGGATATTGACGAAGAGACATATGATATAACACCTATTACATTTCCATATTCTATTACATTACCATCTCAAGATTTTCATAAATATTGTAAAGATATGGCTGCATCAACAGATAAAATTGAAATTAAAGCAATATCAAATAAAATATATTTTTCTGGTAAGGGTGAGATTGGTAATGTTGAGTTTGAAGTTGGTGAAACAAATGGTGGATTGTCAATAACATCAACAACTACAAATACAAATGAAATAGTTCAAGGATTATTTGAATTAAAATTTTTATTAATTTTTACAAAATGTACTAATTTATGTAATCAAGTGACATTATTTCTTAAAAATGATTATCCAATTATTGTAACATATCAAATTGCTGCTTTAGGAGAAATAAAATTAGTTCTTAGTCCAAGTAAATCCGAATAAAATAATTTTAATTTTGGTTTTCTGGCATGTGAGCAATATAAATAATATCCATTCCCCATTTATGTAATATAGCACCATTAATTAATTTTAAACTATTATTTTTTGAGTTTGTATTCCAAATTTTTACTACAGTATTATTATTTTTTTTTAAACAAATAGATAATCCAACAATTTCATTTGGAATTGTTGGACATAACTGATCGCATACCAAATATGTGGATAAATCTTCCCATAATTCATCTGCAGAATCTTCTTGAATTTTAAATGACCAACAACCACCATTGATATTTTCAATATCTTCCCATATTGGCGTTATATTATTTTTTATTAGAAAAAAATGTTTTGATGTAATACCACCTACTTTATCTAAATTATTATAAAATGTCCAAAAATCACGAATTGTTTTAATTTGATATATTTTTTTATATCCTGATATTTTCCAATTATCTTTTTCATGATGATACCATACATTCCAAATATATTTTAAATTTGAACTTATATTGATCGATTGTTCTGGTTCTAGTACTTGTTCTTTATATTCTTTTTGTTCCATTAATGATTAATTAACAAAATGTCTTTAATTATATTTAATAATATATTTAATATTTAAAGTTATATAAATATCTATATTAATGAGGAATATTATAAATTATTATTTACATAACTTTATTATTAAAAAATATATCGATGTACGCACATTTATTATTAAAAAATATATTGATGTACGTAAATTTATTATTAAAAAATATATTGATGTACGCAATATTATTATTAAAAATTTTGGTGTTTGTATAATTGGATTTAAAAATAATGATAATTATATTTGGTTAAGTGATTATACATATAATTATTTATTTAATACTATATTACGGATAGTACCATTTATTATAATCATATTTATAAGTAATTATTATGGTTATCATGTAATTTATAAATATGATAGTATATATGATATTACAGGAACAAACGAAAATCATATTTTACCAATAATATTACAATTTGAAGCTTTTAATAGTAATAATCCATTAAAATTATATGATTTAACAGACCAAATTAAATATTATAATTCATCATTACCATTACATGTATTTTGTAAATTAAATATACCATCTGAGTATGATACTATTAAAATAAAATATTTAATTAGAGGTAAAACTTATAATAAAGATATAAATATTATAGAATATAAAAATAATTTAATTTACACACTCATATAGAATTTAATATTTAACAATAAAAAAAGTATTTAAAAAGTATTTATATTTTTATAATAATATAATGAAACTTTTTACATTAATATTTTATACATTAGCTTTTACACAATTAAGCTATACTATTTTTGTTGACTTTTGTTTAATTAGTTTATTTTGCACATCAGCTTATTCATATGATTTATTATTGCCTGAAAATAATAAATTTGATGATATCAATTCAGATCCATTTGTTGCTGTATTTTATATAATTAAATATTTACTCCATTTTATTAATCATTATTTTTGTAAACTGAAACATGAATTAATGGAATTAAAATATGATCATAATAACATTTATAGTATTGGCGACGGTGATTGTGATATACTAACTTATTTACAATATAAATGCATTGAATTTATCGAATGGTATGAATTTGCAGATAATTATTATACAGAAGTTATTATAAATCAGACTATAATATTTATTCAAACATTTTTTCTTCGTTTATTTAGGTATATTGTTAGCCAAATTATTACAAGCATATTTAGTAAATCAGAACCTACATTTAATGTTTGGCAAACAAATAATAACTTAAAAAAAAATATTGAAATATTAGATTTAGATTTTGATTTAGATGCTGAATTAGAATTAGAATTAGAAACAGATAGTGATGAAAAATCTAAAAAGACTGAATAATAATTATATAAAAATAAAATAATAAAAAAATAATATAAAACTATATAAAATAATAGTATATTATATATTATATATAATATGAGTAAAAAATATATATCATTTTTACAAACAAGAAATATAAAAAAAAAATCAATAACTAAAAATTTGCAACTAAATAATAATAATAATAATTCAGAATTAGATAATGTTGATATTTTGCAATCTAATAATGATAATACAGTAATAGACACAACTACAACTAACAGTTTAGAATCAGATGTTGTTGATATTTTGCAACCAAATAATAATACTGTAATAGAAACATTGGCAGAAACATCTACAGAAACAACTACAGAAACAACTACAGAAACATCTACAGAAACAACAGCTGAAACATTGGCAGAAACAACAGCAGAAACATCTACAGAAACATCTACAGAAACAACAGCAGAAACATTTGCAGAAACAACAGCTGAAACATTGGCAGAAACAACAGCTGAAACATTGGCAGAAACATCTACAGAAACAACGACAGAAACAACAGCAGAAACAACGGCAGAAACAACAGCAGAAACATCTACAGAAACAACAGCTGAAACATTGGCAGAAACAACGACAGAAACAACGACAGAAACAACAGCAGAAACATCTACAGAAACATCTACAGAAACAACGGCAGAAACAACTGCAGAAACATCAACAACTAACAGTTCAGAATCAGATACTTTTAATGTTTTGCAAACAAATTATACAACAAAAAATTTTATATTAGATGCCGAATTAGAATTAGAAACTGATAACTGATATTAAATAAAAAATGAAAATGAAAATGAAAATATATTTATATATTAAAAATTAATATATAAATATAAATAAAAATAAAAATAAAAATAAAAATAAAAATAAAAATAATAGTATATTATATATTATATATTATATGAATAATAAATCTAATTTTATAAGATTATCACGTAAACACACTGTTGTAAAATCAAATGAACCACCGACACAAATCATTCGTGATATATTTAATCCTAATATACAATTAATATTATACACTGGTGGTAAACAAACAATTGGTAATCCATTTTATAGTTTAGATCCTATTAGATCACGTTCAATACTTGATAAAAATTTCTTTTCATCTTTTTTATTTAGAACATTATTTAAATATAATTCAAATGGAGAATTATATCCAGATTTAGCAGAAAATTATGGTGTGGCATCATCTAATTTTATGTTATGGACTTTTAATATTAAAACACAATGTTTTTTTCAATCTGGTGATGAAATAAAACCTTCAGATATTGCTTATGGTATATCTAGATCTTTTAGTGACATATTAAAGATAAATAATGAACAAGAATCAGAATCATTATGTGTTCAACTTTTAAATATTAGTAAAGATAGTAATAATATATTATATAAAGGACCATATGATAGAACTTATGGTTATACTGAAAGACAAAAACTTTTTGATAATGCTGTTAAATATGATGATGTTAAAATGACAATAACATTTAATCTTAAAGTACCAGTATATGAGTTTAAGGATATGTTAACATTATTTGAATTTAGTACACCGGTACCATTTGGTTCTGGATTACCTGATGGCTCTGACATTGATTATTCACCTGTTTCATCTGGTCCATATATGATTAATAAATTACAATCTAAAAGTTACTTAACGTCAAATGATCCAGATGATTCAGAATATATATTAAATGCTAATATTAATTTAAAACCATTACGATATAAAACATTGGCATTATGTAAAAATCCAAAGTGGACAAAATCACGTGATGCTATTAGATCTAATAAACAATTACAAAATTATATAATAATACATTTTGAGGAATATCCATTTACACAAAATAAAATAAATAATTATACAATTGTTTTAAATAAAATTCCACAAACAATAACTGATAATATTATAAATATTAATAATGGCTTTACTAATTATATTTGTATTAATTCTAATTTTATTACAAGTAAAGAAATTAGAAATGCACTTTATTATACATTAGATCCAAATGCATATATAAAATCTATATCATCATCGTTAGGTATAAATAATCCTAATATGTATGCAACACAAATTGATAAATATTTATTATCATTTCAAAATAATATAGATCAACTAATTACAAGACCAAATTTAGAATATGCAAAACAACTTTTAAATTCAGCAAAAATTACAGATCCATTATGTTATAATTATATAACATCATTTAATGGAATACAATTAATGGTAAAAACTAAAAATATTTCAGAAATGAATTTTATTAAAATATGGAAAGAAAATTTATTAGAAATAGGAATTATTTTAAATATAACATATGTAGAAGAATATTATAAATCTACTCAAAATGATACATTACCTGATTTAACATTATTTACATATACACCAGATTTTAATAATATATATAATATATTTAATTCACTATTTATAAATCAAAAATATAGCCCATTTCCTTTAATAATTAATAAAAATAATAATGAATATACCAAATTATTAAAAATGATTTCAAAAATTAATATTAATGATAGTATATCTATTCAAAAAACTAAATCGATAGAAATAGAAACATATGCTTTAGAACAAATGTGGATTATTCCATTATGTACTGGATATCACCAAATAGCTGTCGGGTCAAATATTAAAGGAATTAAACAAACATATCAATCTATATCATATAATGATTTATTTTTAGTTACATAAATAATATATAAAAAATGTATTAAGTATCTACACAATTTTTTAAATCAAAAAAACTAATAGCCGTTATATATGCATCTAAAGATGGAACAAATACACGAACAATATCCGGATGATATTCATTCACTAATAGTTTATCTACTATTACAACTGTATCGATTTCAATTTCTTTCATCATACTAGTAACACTTAATGATTTATACATGTCATTAAATTTCCCCTCAATTCTATATGAATCTGTTTTATTTAATTGATATTTTTTACTTGGATTGATGTTCATTATAATATATTTATTATATATTATAATAATTTATTTATTCAATATTTTAATCTAATAATTTAGGTTATCATATCAATTTGATTTTTATAAGAAAATGGATATTACTAAAACAAAAAATTGAATATAGTACTATTTGATATATATAATATAATATTATTAATGCAATCATCCACAAAACTACAACAAAAAAGTATGGGTTATAAGTTAGCAGCTTATAATGCTTCTAAAAAAGCACAACAAGCTAAAGCAACTGAAAAAGAAGAAAAACAGAAAGCAAAAGCATTTAATAATATTGCCAAAAGTTATAAAGCAGCAAGTAATGCAACTAAAAAATAATTATAATTTTTCATTTAATACTTTACATAATTGTTTTTATTTTAGTTAATTATGATTTTAAAAAAGAAACTATAAATTTGCATATTGTTCATTTATTTTATTAATTATCTCTTCTTGGATTTCTAATGGACTGAATTCATTAATGATACAAAATATAAATTACAACCTGTTTGTTTATTTGATTTGTTTTATCATCAGTTTCATAAATATACAATGGAATTATATAATAATATTATTCAGGGCAAACCCTGAATAATGCCATATATTTTTATTCATTAAGAAAATTCCATTTATATCCTTTACAATTGCCCTCGCATTATTTTAAAGAATAAATATCTTTAGAAGCATCTAAAAAGTATTATAATAATTTATAATAATAGAATATTTTCCATATTTTGAAATCATATATAATTCTTTTCTATTATTTTTTCCATAAACCATTCTTTTACACCTTTGCACATTTAAAACGCTGATTTTTATATATCATTTAATATTTTACATATCCCATCATCATATATGTTATATTTTGTTATAACTTTACTTCTTCGTAGTAATTGTGATGATTTGCTATCAAATAACCAATACCTTGAATTAATTTTAAATTTATCATCAATTTTAGGTATTCTTATAAATGTAATCCTAACTTTAAATTCACTATATAGTGCTGAACAAAATAAAAATTCATTAAAATCTTCTGGTGGATATTCAATACTACTAATATAATATGTTAGTTTAGCATCTAAATTAGTAAATGGTACATATTTAATTTCATCAATAATATCACAATTTCTGTCTGGTGAAAATTCATAATAATATTGTCCTATATTATCTATTTTCAAAACATCACAATTCATTAATGATATATGTTCTGTAAAATAGTAAGTGATACCACTAACCTGTTTTGTTTGTTGAGTTAATAATTCCAAACCTTCTGTATATGAAAGTATTTCTTGATGATGTATAATTTCTCTTTCTTTTATGAAATCGTAAAGATTAATTATATCGCACATATATTTTATTTATATCCATTATCTATTTATATCAATTTTGGGGTGGAGAAAGTACTTTTTTATTTAAAGATCTTATCAAAAACTTTTAGTTTTTGATAAGATTAATCTAATTTAGCAAAGCTAAATCAGATTAACATGTTTTAGCTACTTAAAAAACTAATATTTAAAAAGATATAAAGAAGTAAATTATGATAATTTACTTTTGTTGATGCTTATTCATTTAGCGAATATTATAGTGATTATTTATTAAATACAAATTATTAAAATAAATAATTTTAATTTTTATCAAAAAAATAGCGTTTTTTTGATAAAAATTATCGATAAGGCTGTATATTCTACTTGAGAAATCATCAGAGGTTAACTTTCTCCATCTCCTTTTTTATCTAACATTATAAAATAACCACCATTTTGTTTAATGTTGAAGAAGATAATGAAGTATAATTTTATATGTATTACTAAATTGTTTGAACTTAATTAAAGAATTTTAACTATAAAAAAGTTTATTACATCCAATATATTGTATTAAAAGTAAAGATTTTCAATTTACACGTATATAAAATATATTTAAACATATGTGTGTATATTTCGTATATGGATACTGAAACTCGAACCTTTTTAGATTATATAAAAGTTGATATTAATGATGAATTAATACCAGTTGATGATGATTTTAATCATTTCTTGAACGGTTTAACGCTAAACACCAAAGTTTTTACATATATTGGTTTTTATGAAAAAAATACAAAAAATGCATATTTTATAATACTTCAATCAGTAAATAAATTATCAGAAGATTGTACAACAATATATAATGCATGGCAATTATTTCATAATAATGATTTTATTAATGTAAATATTTATGATAAATATTGTGGTCAATACTATTGCAAAAATGACTATGAAACTGAAAGAAAATATTTATACAAATATTTAATGAATATGTATATTGATAATCTCCTTATTGATTAACACACGAAAAACTAAAAGAAAATATAGAAAAGGTTATAAAAGACATTCCAAAGGAAAAATATGAAAATATATTTAAGGGAGCATATAATAGAACAGAAAAATATGTAAAGAAACCATCAAATAGAACACGGAAACTAAAAAATTACCTGCCTTAAAATCGGCGTTTTAAATGTACAAAGGTGTAAAATAAAAAAATTATTTTTTGCAAATCCGAAAAATAAATACTGATAACCTTTTAGTTGTATAAATTAAATATTGGCTACTTTTGTTAAAATATCTACTAATGGTTCATAAGTTATATATTTTGGTTCAGATTTGATTTTTTGTCATATTTTGAATTGTTTCTGTTATATTATCTAATTCAGTTTGAATAAATTTTGCATATTGATCATAATGTGATGATTGTTCATTTAATTTATTTATTTTATTAATTATCTCTTCTTGGATTTCTAATGATGGAACGGGTATTTCAAGATTTTGTAAATTAGACCAAGAAATATTAGGTGCAGCATTTGTTGCTCTTAATGTTTCAATCTTATATCTATTAGCAACTAAATATAAATACAAATAATTAATATTTATATTTTCATTTGGTTCAATAACAAAAATTAAATCAGTTATATAACATTTATTCATAGACGTGTTTATAATAAACTCTTTTAATTAGTGTTTATTATAACCTCATTTAAAATAAAATTAATACGTTTTTAAATTATTTTAAAAAATTTACATTTTTAATGGTAAAAAATATTAATGT
>Ga0114958_10000551_pt1 | contig 31921 bp, 70 predicted proteins | sample C_130208_EF_Meta_FD_89577 | JGI IMG/M metagenome (GOLD analysis project Ga0114958, IMG submission 89577) | Freshwater microbial communities from Lake Croche, Canada to study carbon cycling - C_130208_EF_MetaG | ecosystem: Environmental > Aquatic > Freshwater > Lake | place: Lake Croche, Canada... | reverse complement strand
TTACATCTTTATTCACAACTTTGGGAACATCTTTATTCACAACTTGATGAACAACTTTGTTCACAACTTAATTTGCAACTTAAATCAAAGCTTGGTGCACAACTTAATATACAACTTGATTCACAACTCTATTTACAACTTCGTTTACGATTTTTTGATAACTAAAAACCATATGAAAAATATAAACAAACAAATAGATAGACAACTTTTTCTACGATTTTACTTATCAATTAGTACACAACTTTTTAAACAACTTGGGGCACAACTAGGTTCAAAACTTAAAAAACAACTTAAAAAACGACTTAATTCATCACTTAAAGAACAACTCGATGCGCCAATTTTTTGGCAACTTAAAAATAATATATGAAAAATATAAACAAACAACTTCGTTCACAACTTTGGTCAAAATTTAGGTACCAAGTCGATTCACAACTCTATTCACAACTTTGGAGACAACTTTTGTTACAGATTAACGCACTTAGGGTACAACTTGATGAACAACTAAAAAATATATGAAAAATATAAATTCACAACTCTGGTCACAACTTGATTCAAAACTTCATTTATCGCTTAATTCACAATTTGGTAGACAACTTAAAGAACAACTTAAAGAACAACTTAATTGGCAGCTTAGTCATCAACTTAATTGGCAGCTTAGGGTACAACTTTGTTTACAACAATTTTTTAAAAAATAATATATGAAAAATATAAATCAACAACTCGATGAACAACTTGATTCACAGCTTACTTCACAGCTTACTTCACAGCTTACTTCACAACTTCATAAACAGTTTTGGATACAACTTGCTAAACAACTTTTTTCACAACTTTATTCAGAATTTAATTCACAGTTTAATTCAGAACTTTTTTTAGAACTTGATTCACAGATTGATAAACGGCTTTTCTCACAGCTTATTAAACAATTCCGTTCACAGCTTGAGACACAACTTGGTATACAACTTTATTGGCAACTTAAAGAACAACTTCATGAATCAATTAAATAATAATATGTACACATTTGTGTACATATGTTTCCTATTTTAACACTATCGAACACGTTTGTATTGTTTAGAATATTCTAAAAAATAATGTTAAAAAATGGTAAAAAGTGGGAATATGTGGTGGTTATAATAACATAAACCCAGAAAATAAGCATTAAATGAAGGATTTTCTATTTTTAACTACTATAGAAATGTAAATTAACCACTAAACTAAAATGTAAAATGAGATTATAAACAAGAAAAAAATGTATAACGTTTTTTACCAGAATTTTTTTTAAGATTGCCATAGGGGCATAGATAGGACATTATGGCATGATGTTAAAATGTACACAAAAGTGTACATGCGCTGGGCTATGTGATGATTTTATAAATCTGGAAAAAGGATATTCAACCTAATTTGTGATTTAACTTGTGAATCAAATTGTGAGCAAATTTGTGCATAATGTTTTGAGGTAACTCGTGATTGAAGCCCAAACCCAACTTGTGAATAAAGCTGTTTATTAAGCTGTTTATTAAGCTGTGAATAAAGTTGTGCATCAAGTTGTTCATTTATATTTTTCATATATTTTTTAGTTGTTGACCAAGTGGTGAACGAAGTGGTGTATCAAGGTTTGAACGAAGTTTAGACTGAAGTTGTAACCAAATTTGTGAATGAAGTTTCCGATAAAGTTTTTCAGTAAGTTCATTCCAAAGTTTTAATTGAAGTTGTGAACCAAGTTGTTCATTAAGTTTTTTGTTTATATTTTTCATATATTTTTTAGTTGTTCCAAAATCTGTCCATCAAATTTTAAATCAAGTTGTGACCTAATTTGTTTAGTAAATTCTGACATAAGTTGTTGATTTATACTATTCATATAACAAATATACATTGATGCACATATTATTATATCTTAGATATATTAAATTATTGTTAATAGAATAAATATATTTGGTAATATCAAAAATAATCTTATATTTACTTTTTATCCATATAATTAATTGGTTAAAAATAAATTTGGAATTAATAAAAATAGTCTTATCTTTGCAATTCAATATAAAAACTATAATTATGGAATATTACAAAACAACGTTATTAACAACAAATAACCACAAAACAATCAAGGGAGAAAAGTTAGGGTATATAACATATATAATGTATTTAAGTCCACACAAACAAAATAGCAAGGGTATTAATTTATGTTCTCACGCTAGTGCTGGTTGTAGTTCGGCTTGTTTATTTAAGAGTGGTTTTGGTGGTATGTATAATAGTGTTCAAATGGCAAGAAAAAATAAGACTGAATGGTTTTTATCCAATCGAAATGAATTTATGTTAACCTTAGTTAAAGAAATTTCTAAGGCGGTAATAAAGCATAAAGATAAGGCAATATTAACTATTAGGTTAAATGGTACTAGCGATATTAGGTTTGAGAAAATAAAGGTACAAGATAATAAAAATATTTTTGAATTATTTCCCGATGTACAATTTTACGATTACACTAAGAACCCTAAGAGATTTAATGAATTGCCATCAAATTATCATTTAACATTTAGCAGGAGTGAAACCAATGATATTGACGCAATGAAATTATTAAAGCAAGGGTATAATGTTGCAATGGTATTTAACAAAGTACCTACTGAATACAATGGGTATAAGGTTATTGTTGGCGATGAAACCGACCTACGTTTCTTAGACGAAAGGGGTGTTATAGTTGGATTGAAATATAAATTCAACACTGGCAAAGGTAGTGAGATTAATAATCGAGATGCGTTTGTTAATGGTTTTGCAATAAACGTTTAAAGATAAGGTTATCCATACTAAGGTATGGATAATTTTATAACATAAAATATATAAGGTATGGTGGAGTATACCTACCGTTTCTCAACGTCCCTTCATATAATGACAATACAAAGGTATGTAAAATATTTGAATTAAAAAAATAATTATTTTAAAAATATATTTGGTAGGTATTAGATATAATCTTATATTTGCAACATAAAACAAAACATAAGAAAAAGATTTTAAAATTATATTATGAATAATCCAAGACAATTAAACTATACTCAACAATTAGAGCATAGATTAAATATGGTAAAAGATGACCTTGATACAATCATATTGTTTATTAAGAATAATAATCTTAGTGAAGAATTTGAAAAAAAATCAAGTTCTTGTGATTCGGCAATGTCAAACATTTATAACATTGAAATTGCTTGTGATTTATCGGATGATGAATCATTATCTTGGGGAATGTTAAAATAATATTTTGTAGGTATTATAAATAGTCTTATTTTTGGAATATGTAAATTCTTAACTATGTTATATTATATAAATTACGACAAAAGCAAATTAACAATCTTTGCAGATTCAGAAGCTTATGAATTTAACCTAAGAGATGGTGACGTAGGTGAATTTTGGAATTCATTTGAACACGATGGAAAAGTGTTTGATGTTAATATGCACCAAGAATCAGTCGACCATGTACCAACTGTATGTATATACACAGTAAAAGACAACGGGGTACTTTGGAATACTTGCCAACATTTGGTAGGTTATGCTATGGGAAAAGCAGAAAATTATTTTAACCCAATTGATGTAACTTTATCTTGGGGATTGTTTTATTAACAAAAAATTCCAATTAAATTTGGTAGGTATTAAAAATAGTCTTATCTTTGTATAAATAAAAATAATAGTATGAAAAAATTTATTAAGGTATTTGCAATGACCAGTAGTGAATGGGATTATGTTAATTGTGTATTAGTTGAATTAAATGAGAATTTTTTAAGTCTTGCAAAAAAATACATAGAATTAATTAAATCATTAAATAAAAGCGATGAACGGATATATTCAATTAACATATTTGAACATAGTCTTACTTTTAGTGATTTATTTTTTTCAGATAATAATGATGAAATAGATGAAAATCTATGTGAAATAATTGAAGTTGAGGATTTAGATACTGAATATAATCACCCACAACAAAGGATAGTCGGACATAGTGTCGAATTTGGTACTTGTGGTGTTCTTGTAAAGGGTTTTGGAAAGCATACAGATGAGGAATTTTGGGGTGTTATACCTAATGAATTTATCTTATCAATATCATTACCAAAAGAAATTAAAACATTGTTTGAAACTGATTATGTTATTTATGACAAAGCAAACGACCAACCATTGGCAGATTCTTATGGTAGAATATTATTATTTGGTGATAGGAAAGAAGCTGACGTTGATTGTTGTGGTAATGAAATGGTTATTTCTTGTACTGAATTACCACAACATTGGCAAGATGAAATTCTTAAGCAAATAAATAAAGATTAATAATATTTGGTTGGTATTAAAAATAGTCTTATCTTTGTATAAATAAAACGTTATGGCAAGAATTAACAATGGTGATGGTTATCTTTTTTGTAGTATTGATATTGACAATAATTTGATGGATGTTTTTGAAAGTAGTGATGAATGTTTTGAAGCATACCGTAATGATATTATTGAGGATGCTAAACTTAACAATTACAATGAGATTGAGATTGAAAAAATATTATCTTATTATAAAATAATGATTAGCAATTGGAATGGTAATTGGGCTGGTGAAGAGGATAGAACAAAGGTAAGATGTAATTGGTGTGATTGGGAAGGTACTGATAATGATTTAGTAACTTGTGTTAACCTTTCAGATAAAGAAATCGGTCACGATATAGATTATTTTAAGGGTTGTCCTAATTGTAGGGTAGATGATTATTTAATGGATATATAAAATAATATTTGGTTGGTATTAAAAATAGTCTTATCTTTGTATAAATAAAAATAATATGAAACGTAATATAAAAGTAAGGGGTGGATTAAATTATTTGGTAGGTAAAACAGTTACAGCTAGTAATATTAGGGGTTATGGAATAGGTGATACGATAGTATGTATAAATCGTAAGAGTGTAAATTATGGTTGGACATTATGTATTAACGATACCAATGGGTGTGATTATGAAAATTGGCGAAAGATTATAGATACTAATATTCAAAGAAAATATTATTATATTTGGGTTGAGGGGATATGCCCTAAAAGTGGTGAAAAAATAAAGCGTTTAACTGATACTGGGTTTGAATACACTACCAAAATTACTGATGCAATTAGGATAAGGGATTGTGATATACACTATATGAAAAATTACTTAAAACAGCATGGTATAGCTGATTTTGTTATTAATGGTAATACGTTTATTGAAACAAAGTATGTTCCTAAAGGTACTTTATATAAGTTTAATCAAATTTAATTTGGTAGGTATTAAAAATAGTCTTATCTTTGTATAAATAAAAATAATATGCGAGTTTACACATTAGAACAAGTTAATGAGATAATTGATTTACAAAATTGGTCATCTTGCTTATGTAAAAACGAATTAAATGGTATTGAATGCAAAGGAGTAGATACAATACAAGTGTCCATTGATTGTTTTGGTGAGTTTTTTGGTGAGTTTTTTGGTAATAGCGAGAAAGACCAATATGAGTTTATATTTTATATTAATTAAAAATAAAAACTATGATTGAAAAAATTGATGTTGAACACGTAGCACATTCGTTAAACAAAAAATTAACGGAGAAACAAATTAATGAAGTTTTAGAAATGTATCCAGCTGAACAAGATAACGACCCAACAGCTTCGTGGGATTTAGTTATTGAAAATTGTATCTATCAAATTTTAGATATATATTAAAATTTGGTTGATACGTAAAATTATCTTATATTTGTATTATATATTAAAAATTATGGCAAAGGTAGCAAAATTAGTTAGAGCATCATTAGTAACAAGGGTAATCGTAGATGATAACGCAACTGAACAAGATATTTTAGAATTAGCCATACCGAAGTTATCTGAAAATCTTATGGATAATCCAATTGAAAGTATTGATGAAATCGTAGATGACCTTGAATGTCCACATATTGAAAATAAATATGTGGTTACGGTTACACGTGTTTCCAATTCAACTAAAGAAATATTAGTTATTGCAGCTAATCATAGTGATGCAAAGGATAAAGCAATTGAATTAGCTTGTAATATGGAATTTAGCGAACAAAATTCTAACTATAAAATTGACAATATTATTTCTCTTGAAACGAATAAATCTTATTTTAGATTAACCGAAACAACAAAGGTACACAAAGGTATTATCCTTTATCAGATTGAATTAACAAAGGATTGCAAATGGGGAAAGATTGGTTACAAGGGTGGTTGGGTTGAGAAGGAAAGCAATTTGAGTGGTAATGCTTGGGTAAGTACTAATGCTATGGTATATGGTAATGCTAAGGTATATGGTGATGCTTGGGTATATGGTTATGCAGAGGTATATGGTAATGCAGAGGTATATGGTAATGCTTGGGTAAATGATAATGCAGAGGTATATGGTGATGCAGAGGTATTTGGTTATGCAGAGCTATATGGTAATGCTAGGGTATTTGGTTATGCTAAGGTATTTGGTGATGCTAGGGTATTTGGTTATGCTAGGGTAAATGGTTGTATGATTGTTAATGAATAATATTTGGCTATATGAAAATATAGCCTTATTTTTGTAATATAAAAATTGTATTTATGCGATATTATGAGGTGCATTGTTTTTTTGATAGTACTGATGGGTATTCAATAGCAATTAAAGTTGATGATAGTATTAATACTGATGACGATATACTCAAGCATTGTATTGATAATAATTTATTTAGTCAGGAGGGCGACGAAAATTTTGTTGACAGGATTGTTGAGATTGATTTTGAGGATTATTTAGATATTAAAGGATAAAAGAGGTATAAAATGAATATAGATGAAGTTTTAAAGAAGTTTGATTTAGATTTTAGTATTGAAAAGCATCCATTATATGGTCGTAATGATAATGGTGATGAATTGATAAGTCCTTATTTTGGGTTATATAATAGCAAAACAAACGAGTGTATAAACACTTGTAAAGCAAATTATACGGTAACACAAACTAAGGATGTTATTGAAATGGTAATGCAAGCTATAACAAAGTTTGGCAATGATTTAACCATTAGCAAAGCTGGTAGCATTCATGGTGGACGTAGAATATTTTTACAGTTAGAAATTAATGGTTATGGTATTGTTGGGCATGACAAAGTTACGCAATATGTTACCATTATAGATAGTAATGATGGTAGTACAAGTTTAAGTATTGGGATTGGTGATACCGTGATGCACTGTCAGAATCAATTTTTTAATTTTTATAAGTCTGGGGAGGCTAAGTTTAGGCATACCGCAACACTTGATGAAAAAATTAAGAGTGTTCCTAAGTTAATTGAACTTGCTTTAAATAAAAGTATTAATCAAATTGGTATCTATAAGAATATGATAAATTATCCAATTTATGAATCTGATAAGGATAATTTGGTTAAGCTAATATTGGGTACCAATAGATTGGATAATCTAAAAGAAAAGACCAAGCGGACCAATACCATGGTTGAAACATTATATAATAACATTGATACAGAAATAAAGATTTGTGGAATGAATGTGTGGGGATTATTTAATGGGGTAACACGTTATACCACACATCACCAACCAACACCTAAACGTATCAATGGCAAAGATGAAAGCCTTTTAGTTGGTGCTTCATATAAAAAAGCAATTGAAGGATTTGAATATTGTTCAAAATTAGCTTTAAATAATATTTGGTAGGTATTAAAAATAGTCTTATATTTGCACTATAAAATAAATATTATGGGAAAAAAGGGAATTAAAGAAACTTATACTGTAAGTTTAACGTTTACTGACATTGATTCAGATAATCCATTAGAGGCAGTTAAAAGAATAATTGGTTGGATTAAAGATGTAGACGATGGAATAGATGCTATGACATTTGATGTCATTGGTGAAATTAGTAATGATAAATTTACTGTTGATATGTCAGAAGACGAGGAGGATGCAGTATTACCAAACAATGATTAATAAATTTGGCTATATGAAAATATAGCCTTATTTTTGCATTATACAATTAAAAATTAAATAAGGGTTATGAAAGAATTAAATATTACGCAAATAAAGAATAAGTTAAAATTGTTAGGTCTTATAACAAATGAAGGTAAACCGATTTCATATTCTAGTTTTAAGAATAAAGCCAGTGTACATCGTTATGGTAAAAAATATAAAATTGTCTTTATTGGTATTCCTAAGACTAATCTATTTGGATTTTATACAATGTATAACACTGATATGTTAGTAATGAAAGAAGCATATTCATTATTCTTAGAATTGGTTAATGATAATATCGAACCATATACTGATAAGGATGTTCAATGGACTAATTTTGGTATTCCACTTACTTATTCAAACCTTAGAATACCATTTGATGAAGTTAATGATTAAAAATAAATTTGGTAGGTATTAAAAATAGTCTTATCTTTGTATAAATAAAATTTCAGAACAATGTCATATTTTAAATTAACCGATACAACAAAAATACATGAAGGTATTACCCTTTATCAAATTGAATTAACAGAGGATTGCAAATGGGGAAAGATTGGTGATAAGGGTGGTTGGGTTGAAAAGGAAAGCAATTTGAGTGGTAATGCTTGGGTAAGTACTAATGCTATGGTATATGGTAATGCTATGGTATATGGTAATGCAGAGGTATTTGGTAATGCTAGGGTATATGGTGATGCTTTGGTATATGGTGATGCTAGGGTGTATAATAATGCTAGGGTATATGGTAATGCTAAGGTTGGTGGTGATGTAGAGGTATTTGGTAATGCAGATGTATATGGTGATGCAGAGGTATTTGGTTATGCTAGGGTATTTGGTAATGCTAGGGTATTTGGTAATGCTGTGATATTTGATGATGCTGTGGTATGTGGAGATGCTAGGGTATATGGTAATGGTTGGGTTGGTGATGATGCTATGGTATATGGTAATACTTTGCTAAGTGGTCATGCTAGGGTAAGTGGTGATGTAACGACTAAATTAAAATATTTGTTAGTTACTTCAACTGAACTAAACGAACAAAACATTGGTATATTAAAGTATAATGGTGAAATAGATAACGCAAAGTTAGCGATGTGTTTAGGTCAACATTTAGATTCGGACGTTAATGTTAATAGTATTGAAATATTATCTTTTCATCCGTTAACATTTATTGTTAAATGTGTTAGATATATTGATGAAGAAATTGATATGTTTAATGTTGAATTAAATGAAACTTGGTTATATTAAAATTTAGTCTTATCTTTGTATAAATAAAATTTCAGAACAATGAATATTACTTTAAAAAAATTACACGTTAGTAAACAATTAAGTGAGGAAACGACAGCATTTACTGCTGATGTATATTCTAATAACAAATTAATTGGATATGCAAAAAATGATGGGCAAGGTGGAAATACCATTATTCATTCAGAGTATGCGAATAAAGACTTATATAAAGAAACGCTAAACTATTGTAATTCATTACCACCAAAAAAGTATGGTGATTATGAGTTTGCTCAAAGTCTTGAAAGCATAGTTGATGATTTGGTTAGTGAAGACCTAAACGCTAAGGAATTAGTAAAGTCTAAAAAGAAGTTATTAGTTAATATGAGAAAAGGGTTGTGTGTTGGTACATTAGAACACTACGAGATTGTTTGGTGGAAAGGGCATACACTTGAAACAATATTAAGAAATCCAAATGGGTTTGAAACGGTTAAAGCTAAGATTAAGTCTATTGGTAAAGATAAGATATTAAACACCAATCTTCCAGTAGAAATCTTTTAAACATTAGGGGTATCAATTACGATACCCCTTTTATGTACACATTTGTGTACCGCATTAAAATAAATTTGGTGGATATTAAAAATAGTCTTATCTTTGTATAAATAAATAACTATGTCACATTTTAGATTAACTGAAACAACAAGGGTACACGAAGGTATTACACTTTATCAAATCGAATTAACAGAGGATTGCAAGTGGGGTGATAAAGGCGATAAGGGTGGATGGATTGAGAAGGAAAGCAATTTGAGTGGTAATGCTTGGGTAAGTGGTAATGCTATGGTATATGGTAATGCTAAGGTATATGGTGATGCTAAGGTATATGGTGATGCACAAGTATATGGTTATGCAAAGGTATATGGTGGTGCTAGGGTATGGATTGATGCTAAGGTATATGGTGATGCAGAGGTAAGTGATTATGCTATGGTATTTGGTAATGCAGTGGTATGTGGTTATGCTGAGGTATATGGTAAGGCAAAAGTAAGTGATAATGCAGAGGTAAGTGATAATGCTAAGGTATTTGGTGATGCTAGGGTATGTGGTGATGCTTTGGTATTTGGTAGTGTTAGAGTATTTGGTTATACAGAAATAAAAGGTGGGAAATGGATTACTAATCCATTTCAGTTATATGGTAGTAGGCACTATATTAATCAATGTGATACCAATAAAATTAAGATTGGTTGTATAACAAAGACAATTGATGAATGGGTAAATGAATATAAAGTAATTGGTTTAAATGAAGGTTATTCTCAAAAAGAAATCGAAGAATATGGTTTATATATTAAATTGATTAAAAAATTATTAAAATAATATTTGGTTGGTATTAAAAATAGTCTTATTTTTGTATTCTAAAAATAAAACGTATGCAAACAAAAGAATTGGTTCAAGAAATAACGGATTATGTAAACACATTTGGCGACAAGAGTAAAGAATTTAATAAATCAATGTCGTGTGAGCATAGAACATTACAACAATCATTTACAAGGTTATGTTTATCTTGGATAGAACATATTGCAAGTAATGAATATTTGGTTGATGGGAGAAATGAACAATCACAAAAGATTGCACAACAATTGCTTGAAGGCTTTAAGGATAAACAAATTAAAGAAGGGTATACTGGTTCTTCATTAGAATCAATGTCAAAGCCTAGCTGTCATTTAGGATGTATTTAAAAATAAAATAAGGTTATATGCAAATATAACCTTATCTTTGTAATCTAATAATTAAAATAACTATTTTATGGGTGGATTTACACAAGTGTATCTGAAAGATACTTCAAGGTCAAACATTGATAAACATAATGCTTTATTAAGATTGTACAATGTTCCAAAAGAATATCATTATCATTCAGAATCAGATGATATTTTCGAATACGAGTCTTTTAAAAAGTTTATTGGAACTCAACGTGAAAAGTATTTCCCTGAAGAGTTTTTCCCAAAAGATAAAATCAATTCATTTGAGGATTTTAAAAAGTATTGGTCACCAAAAGCGTTAGGTGAAGTATTTGTTCCGTATGAAGGTACATTACAATTCGATTGTTATTTTGGTAGAACTAGCAAACGAGCAATGCGTAATATTGGTAGATACCTTGCTGATAATGTAAGGGATATTGAAAAAACTAGAGGGTCATTTAGTACCTTTATGGAAAGAGGAATGACAAAGCTTGAACAACAATTAATGAAAGAATATAATTTAGATTAAAAAAGATTTGGCTATATGAAAATATAGCCTTATTTTTGTATAAAATAAATAACTATGTCACATTTTAGATTAACTGAAACAACAAAGGTACACAAAGGTATTACATTGTATGAAATTGAATTAACAGAGGATTGCAAGTGGGGTAATGAAAATTATAGGGGTGGATGGATTGAGAAGGAAAGCAATTTGGTTGGTGATGCTTGGGTTGATGGTAATGCTATGGTATGGGGTAATGCTAGGGTAAGTGATAATGCTATGGTATATGGTAATGCTAGGGTAAGTGGTAATGCAAAGGTATGGGGTGATGCTAGGGTAAGTGATAATGCACAGGTATATGGTAATACAGAGGTAATTGGTAACGCTAGGGTATGTGGTGATGCACAGGTATATGGTGATGCTTGGATTGGTGGTGGTGCACAGGTATTTGGTAATGCAGAGGTATATGGTAATGCTAGGGTATTTGGTGATGCAGTGGTATATGGTGACGCTGTGGTATATGGTGATGCTTGGGTAAGTGAAAATGCACAGGTATTTGGTAATGCTAGGGTAAGAGGTAATGCTAGGGTATGTGGTTATGCTAGGGTATTAGATGATGCTAGGGTAAATGATAATGCAGAGGTAAGTGGTAATGCTAGGGTATATGATAATTCTTGGGTATGGGGTAATGCAAAGGTATGGGGTAATGCTAGGGTATATGGTGATAGTATGGTATATGGTGATGCTAGGGTATATGATGATGCTATGATATATGGTGATTCCCAATTATTTGGTAGTTTTAATTTTACACCATTTCAATTACAAGGCAGTAGGCACTATATTAATCAATGTGATACGGATAAAATTAAGATTGGTTGTATAATAAAAACGATTGATGAATGGGTAAACGAATGTGAAGAAATTGGTATAAGTCAAGTCTATTCTCAAAAAGAAATTAAAGAATATAAAATTTATATTGATACAATAAAAAGACTTTCAGAATTAAATAATTAAAATAATATTTGGCTATATGAAAATATAGCCTTATTTTTGTATTCTAAAATAAAAAATAGTGAAAAAATTTGAAATTGTAAGTGGTAAAATGATAGTTACCGACCCTTGTTATACGATACCAACGTGGTGTCAAGTTATCTTAAATAACGTAAAAAACGGTATTTGGATTGCGAGTGTTGATGTTAAGGATTGTGGCAATTGGGGTGATAGGGTACATAGTTTAAGGGCAATACATATTGATACCTTTAATATCCATAAAAACAATTTGGATAATCTATTTCATTCATCAAGTGAGATTAACGGAACGTTAGGGGTTGATAGTGGGCAATTAGGATTTTTTGACCTTGACAATTATCGTAAAGATGAAATGGTAAAAGATTTGCCTAAGACTGATTTTGATATAATTGAAGGAGGGGATATTTGGTATAACGCTATATGTAAAATAACGTTAAGCGATGAGCAATGGGGTGTAATAGATAATGGGGTTGCAACAAGTTCTGGATATGGTGATGGTAGTTATCGTGCAAATATTGTTGAAGAAAATAATGAAATTGTTGCGATTGAAGTTATTTTTATTGATGAAAATGAAGATTAATATTTAAAAGATTTGGCTATATGAAAATATAGCCTTATTTTTGTATTCTAAAAACAAGGTATAAATTTATGGTTAAGAGTAACTTGGAAAGGAATAATGAAACTAAGTTAATGGTAATTGAGAATTTTATTGATTGGTTTACTACTGATGCAGTTGAACGTGATAAGATGAAACAACAAGCATTATCTTATGTCGAAGAAGACCACGTTGACGAAATTGGTAATAGAATAGATGAAGTATTAACACCAATTAAAAAAGTATTAGAATCACTTTCAACCGATGCAATTATGGCATTGGATGGCGATTGGGATACTACCACTAGAGAAGGTATTGAATCATTTAATGACCAATTAGAATTGATTGACTCACTTGGTTTAATTGAAATTAAAGGATTTTGATTAAAAAGATTTGGCTATATGAAAATATAGCCTTATTTTTAATGTACACTTTTGTGTACCTGTGCGTATAATCTAAAATAAACATTATGTTAATAAAAACCGAAATATTGATTAATGAGTTTTTAAAGCTTAAAAAAGAAATCTTTACTAAGGATGAAATAATTATCTTTCTTAAAGATAATTCAAATAAGCTGGAATCAATTGAAACCGATAACATTATTGTTAGTCCTCAAGAACATTTGGTAACCATTAATAATGTGAATCACGTTTTACCAAAAAAAGAATTTCAGTTATTATATTTGTTTATGTCAAATAAAGGTGTTATTTTTACTAGAGTTGAAATATTAGAAAAGATTTGGGGTACGTCTTGGATAGGTCAAAGGACAATTGATGTTCATATTAGACGATTAAGAAGTAAATTAAATATTAAAAATATCCATACACAAAAAGGTATTGGATACAAATGGGTAATATAAATTATGGCTAAAATAAAATATAATGAGGAAACATTCATTAATGAATACTTTACGGATGAAATGGGAAAGAATATTTATCTTTTTGAACCTGCATTGAGCATTAAATTTACTAGTAAAGGTAAACCCAAAGTAAAGGCTCTTAAGACAAAAATAAGTCGAGGAAATAAAAGAAATTAAATTTGGTGGTTATTAAAAATAGTCTTATCTTTGTAATCTAAAAACAAATATTATGAACATTTTTGAAGGGTTAAAAAGTTTATCGGGTGAAATTAAGGTAGAAGAAAAAAATCTTAATTTCCAATTAGATGTGTCTGTTAGGTTTGCATTGACCAAAGGGTATTTTATGCAAGAATTTTGTTCTTATGGAATGATGTGGCGTAGCAAATTCAATGGGTATGTTATATATGAAGAAAGTGATGTTGAAACAAGTTTAACAAAAATTAATGATATATCAATTGGTATATCTGATTTCAGAAAAATGTTAAATTCAAGTGGTTTGTCAGAAATTGAAAAATCACTAAAATTTACCCAACAAGAAATCAAATCAGCATTGTATAGCGTACTGGAAAAAAACGAACAAGTTAAAAAAATGTTTGGTGAAAATGTAAGAATTTTTGACAATTTGCCACAGAAAGAAAAAGATATGTTAGAATTGAATTTTGTCATTGAAAACTATGACATACTTCTTGATAGTTCAAAGCAAAAATACAATAGAGAAATTGGACTTGAAAGTGATGTTGTTCCAACAAAGAATGATTTAACTACTTATTATTTTAGACTTGAATCAAACTCAATTTAATAGAATTAACATTAAAGGTGATAAATAATTTATCACCTTTTTTTTGTTTGGTATTAAAAATAGTCTTATCTTTGTAATCTAAAATAAAATACAATGGCAAATCCATTAATTCATTCAAAAAGTTCTGTTAAGCGTTGGGGTGGGCAAGTTTCCGATTACTTACCCATACACGAATTACTTGATAGTCCAAAAGCTACTATGAATAACAATAGTAGTCGTATGCTTACCCATAACACTTGGTTTGCATATACTATCATTCCAAAGGTATTTGGTTATAACATAATCAATAGCGAAGGCAAAAGTGTAGATAGCGTTGATATAGCTATGTTACATATAGCCGAAGATTTTAGAATGAAGTTTGTACCCACACCACAAGATTATTTAAAACATATTGAAGTACAAAGCTGGTTTAATAATGGGGTTAAGGATATAGACAATCCCGAATCAACAAAAATATGTGAAGATTTTTTAGAAAAAATACGTCAATAAATTTGGTTGGTAATAAAAATAATCTTATTTTTGTAATCTAAAAAATAAACAATGAATAAAAAAGAATTAAGTGTAATCAAAGAAACAATTATCCAATTATGGAAGGAGTTAGAAGTAACAAGTGTATCTTTTATTTTTGATTGTGGGGGTGATAGTATGAATAACACAAATATTGAAATTCACACCAAAAATGGCAACATTACAAATGATGTAATTGAGGATTACATTAATAATGTAGTGTATAGCAAAGTAGAATTTTATGTAGACTCTGACGGATATTATCAAGGCGAAAATGGGGTTGTTAAAATTACATTGGAGGATGAAGGCGAAGGTGAAGAATTTGTTTTCATTAAGGATGCACAAAGCGAATGGAACGAACAACAAAGTGATAAAATTTATATAAAGCTAAATGAAACCGAAAAAGCGTTTATTAGTAAGAATATCTTAAACATAAATGGTGGGGAAGACAATTTTAATTTTGTTTTTAAAGGTGATGTATTTTTGAGTGATGAAGACGAGTTGTTTTTAGAGAAGTTAGAAAAAAGAATTTTAGATGAAATTTCCGACAACGAGCCTAATATTAATGATGGCGAATTGCAAGATAATTATACATTCAATACCGAAGAAAACAATCTAACTATAAACGAGGAAGGTTGTATTGAAATTGATGTTAATTATTCACTTACAGTTTACCGAGATAGCTTATAGTTTTGGTGGGTAACAAAAATGCTCTTATCTTTACATTCTAAATAAAACACAATGAAAATAGTATTAGAAAACATTAAATTTGATTTTGACAGAGGTTGTAAGTTATTAAAACTTAAACACAAAGATTGTCCTACAAATTTTGCTGATACATATATTGCAGAGATATGGAACGACATAGTTCCTGCTACGTTTAGCGAAATTGCGAAGTACGAAAATATGGAGGAAAGAAGGGTTGGGGTATTATGTTTGGGGTTAGATAGATTGGTAAAAGAAGTCAAACCTAAATTGGTTGATACTCAAACATTAAACAAAACTACAAGCTGGATTAATGGCAAAGGTGAGTTTGAAACCAAAAGCTATATTGACACATACAAACTATTCAAGGTAGAAGGTGAATACTTTAATGAAGGTATTAAACATAGTTGGGAAAAAGCAGATGATTGTTACTATGTGCAGTTCAAAGATACGAGTACCGATAGAGAATATATGCTTTGGGTTGATGTAAAAAGTGTTTATCGTACAAATAATAAAGATGGTAATCACGATTTTATTTTTAGTGTAGATAAAGTAAACGCAATAGATTGTATAGCTTGGAGTATTCAAACCGACATAAGCAAAGGCAATATTGAAAAGATTGTAAGACAAGGGGATTGTATTATGATTAAACCTATCAATTTTAAAAAAGGTAGGGTTATTAAAAGACACCTTACAAGCAAAGAGTATATAAAATTACTTGTAGCTGAAAGCTAAATAAATTTGATTGGTAACAAAATTAATCATATATTTACATTCTAAAACATTCACATTATGAAAATGAAAAAAGTAAAAAAGCACACTATCCTATTGGGTGAAGGTGCAAATCAACACACACTTTATGGTGATTTCAGCGTTGATATTGAAGCTACCGAATTTGGTACATTAGTTGTAACCAAAGATAGCGAATTAAGACACGAAACTCCGAGTGGGCAGTTTGCTGAACACAATACCTTAAAGATTGAAAAGGGGGATTGGGTAATGGGCAAACAAGTTGAGTATAACCCATTCAAGCGTGAAGTATCGCAAGTATTGGATTAATAGATTAAACAAAGTATTAAAAAAAGTGAGAATAGTTCTCACTTTTTTTTGTTTGGTATTAAAAATAGTCTTATCTTTGTAATCTAATAAAGGATATTATGGGATACAAATGGAAACCTAACGCTACGCAAAAAAAAGAATATAGAGAACGTATGCAAGAACGTGAAACGTTAGACATACGCAATACACCCCACGCAATTAGAAATGGTTGTTATGTTAAGTTCTTTTCAACCAATAGAGGAAATATCTTAGCTGGAAATGTAATCAATTCAAGTTATGGTAGTCAAGGACAACATACATTTACGATTGATTGTAATGGAGTAAAGATAATGGTTAAGGGTAGAAATCTTTATCCAAATATCTTAGAACATATTCAAGGTGAAGAAAGCAAACAATTAAACATCAAATAATGAATAAAGAAACAATTAAAGGTTTTAGAAAAGATTTAGAAGTTTTAGAAAAGAATGTTACGAAACATTTTAGTGAATTGTTGGAATTGCAAAAAGAATTTATTATTTTTGATGAATCAGATTTAGAATACGATACACCCGATGATTATTTGGAATATCGTAATGACATAACGGGTAATGTATTTGATGTACACCCTTTGAAAGTAACCGAAGCTGGAATACTTGTAGTTGAATCAGACGGAAATCGTATTTTTTTAATAAGATTGTCCGATTTATCAACAGTAGTGGATAGGATAAGCATTTGCGAATTAATGGAAATTAATTTGGTATAAAATAAATTTGGCTATATGAAAATATAGCCTTATTTTTGTAATCTAAATAATAAGCGATGAATGGATTAAACGTACAAAGTTCGGTTATACCAAACGAACAAATATCAGAACAAGATTGGTTTATACGATATAATGTATCAACAAACGTACCTAAGAAACAAAAGCATCTTGACCGACACGTATTTGATGCTGAAAAATTTTATGATATGTTAAATGAGGAACCAATTTCAAATTTTATTTTTAAAAATATTTTTGCTATCTTTATTAAAAGTTATAAACAATGGAAATGATTATAGTTAAAGATGAATCAACAACGTGGAATGATATGTGGGATTGGGTGGCTAATCATCCATTAAATGAAGGTATTGATGAACCAACGGTGGCAATAAACACTACCGATGGTGAATGTTGGCAGTATATGGGTAGCTTTAAATCTAATGATGGAAGAGTTGTTAGTGAATTTAGACATAGAAATCATCCAATAGATAATGAAAGACATTATATAAAATATGCTCACACTGTCCCTAATGAAGATATTGAACGTGCATTGCCAGTGAGATAATTATTAATGTACACATTTGTGTACCATACGTGCGTGAAGATAAACTATAAATTATAACCTATGTTACATTTTAAATTAACCGAAACAACAAAGGAACACAAAGGTATTATCCTTTATCAGATTGAATTAATAAAGGATTGCAAATGGGGAAAGATTGGTGACAAGGGTGGTTGGATTGAAACGACTTACAATTTGGGCGGTGATGCTTGGGTAAGAGGTAATGCTATGGTATTTGGCAATGCACAAGTATATGGTGATGCTTTGGTAAGAGATAATGCTAGGGTATATGGTAATGCAGAGGTATATGGTAATGCTAGGGTATTTGATGATGCTATGGTATGTGATAATGCAGAGGTAAGTGGTAATGCTATGGTATTTGGTTATGCAGAGGTATTTGGTTATGCAGAGGTAAGTGGTAATGCTATGGTATATGAAAATGCAGAGGTATATGGCAATGCTATGGTTGGTGATGATGATTGTGTAAGATATTGATATTGTTGTATCCAAATTAAAATAATATTTGGTGGTTTAATATAAAGGTATTATCTTTGTAATCTAAAAACAAACAATATGAGAATAAACATTACCGAAGAAGTATCTTCTACAACAGACTTAATAAATTTATTAAAACATATCGCTAAACTAATTGATGAGGGATATACTAGTGGATATTATCCTCATTGGTCAATTGAAAAAACAGAAGATGAATCTGAAAGACAATCCAAAATTGAACACATCAAAAAAGTGTTAAGAACTTGGGGTATGACATCAACCGCTGAATTGGAGTTAAGTAGTTCACCAGTGTATAATAACAGTGCATTGGTTGAAGAATTTACAGAAGATAATGTTCGTGTTATCACTTATGACGATGAATTAGGAATTGATGAAGATAATGTTCTTTATGAAGATTTATCCGATGATTTGATTGATGAAATATATGAGATAATTGACCAATACGATGTGAAACAAAACAAATTACACGACAGTTGTAAAGATGAAAATTGGTAGTAGTGTTTTTTATGCTATTAACTTCAGACTTAAATCAACAGGGTGAATTTGGTCTATTAGATTAATTAGATTTTAAAAATTGGTGTTGTCTTTCATAGTTGTTTATTTAGATTAAGGTAGGGGTGTAATGCCCTTGCCTTTTTTTTCTATGTACACATTTGTGTACCTGTGCGTAAAGATAAATTTGTTTTACACTAAAAAAAGATTATATTTGTATTCTAAAATAAAACATTATGGATATGTTAACAGCAAAAGAATTTGTACTGAATCAAAATGACGGATACTTGGCAGGAGATTACACTCCTAATGAAGTATATCGTATCATGATTGGATTTGCCAAAATGCACGTAGAAGCAGCATTGAAAGCAGCGAGTGAAAATACAGAAGTAATTTGTGATTCAAGTGATATTTTTCAATCGATTGATGAAGAATCAATCTTAAACGCTTATCCATTAAATAATATTAAATAAAATAAATTTGTTTAGTATCAAATATATGATTATATTTGTATTCTAAAATAAACATTATGGAAAATAAGTTTTATAGGGTATTTGACCACCAGCGAGGATGTTATTTTGCAACAGGGTATAATGATACCTCAATGGAAAATTTAATTCATTCATTCCAAAGTTATATCTTGGGTGCAAGTGAAATTGAATTTGAACACGAAAAAGGCACTCCAGAATATGAAATTGAATTGAACAATATGTTAGGTACTTGGGATTTAATTGCTGAACATTTACAAGGGGTAACACTTGAAAGTTCTGATAATGAATTTGATAACGGGTTGGATAATTTTTAATATAATATATTTTAAATAATTTAAAAAATAAATTTGGCTATATGAAAATATAGCCTTATTTTTATGTTCTAAAATTAAACGTATGAAAAAAATAATAAAGAATTTTTTAGAGCGTTATTGCACAATCGTTGTATATGATGTAGAATCAAGTTATGTTGAATTAATGATGGATAATCATTTTCGTATTGAATATGAAAATATTGAATACTATGTACCCGTTGATAATTCATTATGGGGTGATGATGAAAACTTAATTAGAGATATATTAGAATCATTGTTTTCAATTTAACAAAAGATAGTATTATTTTTGTAATATACAAATAAACAATATGGATAAAGATTTTTTAACATTGGAAAAAAAATTCATTCAATTACAAAATGAAATTGAATCAAATTATACACCAAATGGTGTATTACGATTTGGTTTTGAAAATAAAGATATCAGAACAAATATTTTCAACTATGATAATCCAATAATACAAAGAAATGTAAATGGTGGTGATTTTAGAATCATTCCTGGATTGATTGAAACTATTGGACACAAAATAAAAACATATTTACTGTATCGTAATGGTAAATTAATTGGTAAATTTTATTCTGTAAATGATGCAAAAGAATTTATGGATAATTGAACAAACATTATAAATATATTAAATAAATTTGGCTATATGAAAATATAGCCTTATTTTTGCATTGTCAATTAATGACAGACGATGCAAACACCATCGGGAGGTATACTCTATGCTACGTGATATTTTTTTTATTAAAAAAATAAAAAATTATGCAAAGATACAACAATATATTCATATTACCAAATAAAGTTATCCACATAAATAAATAAAATATGTGGATAACTATTTTATATTTTATTTTAAATAATTTTGTGGTTATCAAATTTACCCTTATCTTTGTGTTCTAAATTTATCATTTATGAAAGTATCTAACAGTCAGTCATTTAAGGGTGTTGCAATGCAACAAGACAATGTATTTGTAAGCAACGAAATTCGTTCTTTCGCTGAATTGGTAAATATGCCAGTGCGTAAGGGTATGGAACAAGTTGTTATTTCTAATGGTGAAATCGTAAACGTGGTTAGTGATGTTTATGGTCATCTACCAAATGAAAATTTTTTCCTTGCAGTTGAAGAGAAACTTATCAATGCAGACGTACAATACGATATGCGAAGTATCAATCGCAATAATCGTTCCTTTGCAGTTGATTACATTCTTAACGATGAAAGGTACGAAATTAATGTTGCCAATGGTAAGGACAAGATTAAGCCTATGTTAAGGTTTATCAATTCGTATGACGGCAGTTGTAAGACAAGTGGTCATTTTGGTTACTTTCGTGAAGTATGTACTAATGGTTTGCACGTGGCTGAAACCAAACTATCTTTTAGCGTTAAGCATAAGGGTAGTATATGTGAGTTTGTTTTACCCGAAATTCAAACACTTGTTAATGAGTTTATGGGTAACGAATATTACACGTTAAAGCCTAAAGCAGAGTTTTTGAGTGGCAATATTATTTCGGACGTGCAAAAGTTTGTTAAGGACGTTTGCAAGGAAACCAATGTGTTTAAGTTTGAAAAGTCCGATAAGAACGAAGAACCTTCTTTGAACGCAAATATCGTAATGGAGGGTATTATGGCTGAATCAAGGTATCTTGATACCCCACCAAATCTTTGGTTAGGGTACAATGCTTTCAATGAGATTTTGCATACGAAGTTCCAAAAGTCCTTTGAAGTTCAACGTACATTTGATAGCAAGATATTTGAAACCATTTACGAAATGGCAAACTAACAAATAATGTTATCCACATTGGCTAAATGCTGATGTGGATAACTTTTTTTGGTTATATCAAAAATTTGTTGTATCTTTGCATAATTTTTTTTATACTATAAAAAAAATATGGCGTAGGTTGGAGTATACTTCCCGATTGTTTAAGTCGTCTTGCTCATTTGCTGAAGCAAAGATAAGACTATGTTTTTATTCTACCAAATTTATTTTATATTTTATTTAAAATAAAAAATTTGTTTGTTATCAAATATTATCTTATCTTTGTAATCTAAATTAAACAATATGGCAAAAGCAGCAATTGTCCACGTAGAAATAGTTACTCAATATTTTATAAATGGAATTGAAACATCACCATCACCAGCAGATAAATTAAGAAATGCTATATTTCCAACAATGGAAACCATTAAAACTGAAGTTAAAACTGAATTAAAGATTGTGAATTACAAAAATCAAAAAGAATTAGATGCAAAATTTTGGCAGACCGCTGATGAATACAAATATTTTATTCATCCCAATGATTTAATAATACAAAAATTATAATTAAATTTGGCTATATGAAAATATAGCCTTATCTTTATATCCTAAATTAATTAATATGGCATATTCAATTGACAAAATTGTTGCAACAAAATTTGAGGGTGATAAAAAGTGGACAATTACCGCTGACCTTAGAGGGTTAGAAACATTTGGTAATTGTGAAAGTAATTATGACATTGTAGACAAATTAAAACAAAACGGGGTACTATCAAGCAAGACAGATGAAGATAGTGAATATTGCCAATTTTGGGGGTATTTCAGCACAAAAAAATCGGCTGATAGTTTTATTACCCGATTAGGTAAGTACGTTGAAAAACGTAAAAAAATAATTGGTGGTTTGTAAAAATAAATTTGGCTATATGAAAATATAGCCTTATTTTTGTATTCTATGAATATCAACAAGTTTTTTTTTAAGTATGGCGGTTGCCTTGTTAAACACTCGCACGATGACTGCGAATTTGGAGATTTTCTTTTTCTACATCCAAATGATTTGGATAACCTCAAAAAATATCAAAACAACAAATATCAAATCGTTCAACGATTTGAAAATAATGTGATTATGGATTGCAGTTTTGAGGATTCCAATGACAAAATAGGATATTATGTAATTAAAAAGAATCTCCAATAGAAATATTGGGTTTTTTTTAAATATTTGGCTGGTATTAGATATAGTATTATCTTTGTAATCTAAATTATTAATTATGAAAAAAGTATTAAAGGGTATTATTTTTGTATTATTCGCAATTTTTTTTGTTGTGGCATTATCATCATCATCAATTACTAATTTTTTTTTAGGTATTGTATGTATGTTATTTTCATTATTTTTATTATTTTTATTACTTAATGAAGATAACTAAAAATAAATTTGGTACGTATTAAAAATAGTCTTATCTTTGTAATCTAAATAAATAAATTATGAGTTCAAACATCACATCAAAGTCGGGACTAATAGGTTTCTTAGAGGGGTCTATCAAGGGAATAATTAATACTACGATGACCAAAGATACGCAAACTTCAGATGAATTAAAATTAGTAAAAAAATTAACTGATGTGTTAATAGAATCTAAAATGATTTGGGAAGAAATAAAGGATATTGACGAAACCAAAATCGTTTAAAATAAATTTGGCTGATATTAAAAATAGTCTTATCTTTGTATTCTAAACAAATAAATTATGAGTTATCCAAAAGCACCTTCGGGTTCGTACAAAAATTATTTAATCAAAGGATTAAGAAACATTGGCAGAGAAATTGAGGCAAAGGAAATTGAGAACGGAAATATGAAATTAGGAATAGTTTCAAGTTTTACGGGTGGGGTAAAATCGTATCCAAACTTAACTGATACATTTGTACGTGCATTAGAATCACTCCCATTGGATGATATTAATGGGTATTACATTCAAGTTTTGAACAATGGTAGTGTTGTACCTACATCAAGCAATGGTGCCTATGTATACGATGAAAATGATGCTAAGGCAGTAGCACACGTAAACGAACAATTAAATAAAGAAAAGTTTGCAAGTGGCGAACTTTACTTTAAATCATAGTGTTAATTGAGAATAAGCAAAATTCCCCAATAGAAATATTGGGGTTTTTTGTTTATAATAAATTTGGTTAGAATAAAATATAACCTTATCTTTGTAATCTAAATTAAACATTATGGAAAGTAAAACAATTGGAAATTATTTGATTGAAATTGAACAAGATGAAAATACAGATTGTCCTAGAAGTTGGGATAATTTGGGTACAATGGTTTGTTTTCATCGTCATTATAGATTAGGCGACAAGCATAACTATACCCACGCTAATTATAGTGGTTGGGATGAAATGGAAAAAGATATTATCAAATGTGAAAACGTTGGTGTTATCTTACCATTGTATCTTTATGACCATAGCGGAATTACAATGAATACTACTGGGTTTAATTGTTATTGGGATAGTGGGCAAGTTGGTTTTATCTTTGTTTCAAAAGAAAAAATATTAAAGGAATTAGGGGGTAAGATTGTAACTAAAAAATTAAAGGAAAAAGTTACCCAAAATTTGATAGACGAAGTTGAAATGTATGACCAATATTTAAGGGGTGATGTATATGGTTATAGAATTCATAAAATTACAGAATGTGATTTGGGGGGTGAACATAAAGAAGAATTGGATAGTTGTTGGGGGTATTATGGTATGGATGAATGTATGAAAGAAGCTGAAAGTATAGTACAAGGTTATATTAATCAATAATGGCAAAGATACATACATATAAGGATGCTAGGGGTATGGTTTGGATAATCGAACAACAAACCATACCCAAAAAACGAGGGGAATATAAGTTTTGGATTGCTGATACCTTAGATAAAAAAGATACCGTGAAAGAATTAACAATAGGTAAAATCTTACAATCAATTAAAAATAAATTTGGTTAGAATAAAATATAACCTTATCTTTGTAATCTAAATTATTTATTATGCAAGACATTTTAGAATTTAAAAGTTCGGATTTTGACAGGTTATTAGAGTACCCAGATGTAAAGGGAATGCTAAAAAAAATCCACAAAGAGTGGATGGCATTGGAAAGCGTTCATTCACCCTTAAAGGGTAAGTATTTGGTTTGTCGTGACGGAGTTCCATTATTTGGTGAGGATACATATATGGATGCGTCAGCTTCAGCATCATCATTAGATTGGGAAGACAGACAGACTGGCAATTTTGTTGAGAGTTCATATAGCGTTAAGATTAATCTTAACTTAAAATAAGTATTGTTGTTAATTTAGACTAATCCATTCCGAAAGGAGTGGATTTTTTTTTAAATAAATTTGGTTATATGAAAATATAGCCTTATTTTTGTAATCTAAATAAAACATTATGACAAAATACACTTTAGTAAATTATGAATACGCAAAATGCAAATGCTGTAACAGAGGGGAAAGTGGTATTGTAACTACAGATTCAGATTTTTTAAAATCTAGATTGACCCCTTCTCAAATTGAAATGGTAAAATTTTTGAGATTAGGAGAAACAATTACCTTTGACGATTTAACATTAAAATGTACATTTGAAGATTGGGATGATGATGATGATAATGTATAATGGAGTGGGGTAATACCCCTCCTTTATTGTACACAAAAGTGTACATCAAGTCTTATCTTTGTAAATTTATGTATGGGGTTGGCCAATTTTAAAATAAAAAAAGGGGTTAATCCCCTTTGTTAATACTCATAAGGTGTAAATATTTCTTGGCTAAAACTATTTACCCTTTTACTGCAACCTTTTTTATTCAACCACTTAAATAGGTCATCTATTTGTTTTTCTAATTCAATACTTGGGTTTTTGACCTTTAACAACCTATGTAATTGCTTGTCTTTATGCTTGGTTAATCTAACCATTGAATCGTGAAAGTCTACTGCCATATTTTGTATATTTAGAACATAAAGATAAGGGTATTTTTAATACCTACCAAATCTTATTTAAAATAAAAAAGGGGGTTAACCCCCTCCTTAAAATAAATCCTCCCACCCGTCAACTGCATTTTCATTGTAATGCTTTTCTTCGTATGGCTTATCGCCAACATCGTGTGGCTCAATGATAAAAACTAGGTCTGGAAAGGTCTTAGCGTAATGGTCACGCAACTTCTCGGCCTCCTCCTTACTTAACCACTCCGTATGGGAGTTAAAGTATCCTGATTCGTCTTGTTCAAGCATTTTGTACATCATAGTGATTAATTTAGATTACAAAGATAAGGATATATTTGATAATTACAAATTTTATTTAAAATAAACTATAAAAAAATACCCTACGTTGTGTAAGGTATTTATAAGCGATTTAGGGCAATTTAATTAGTTTCTTGTCCTACATATCGGTCCAAGTCCAAACGCTATGCTATCGGCATCTGTAAGCGTTTTACCACATACAAGGCATCTCCCAGTGTGCATTATCTCAACCATTGTATCTAATAGGTCAAACGATTTGGCTTCAACTTTAGCCAATACGTAGGCTATTGCGATTGCCGAAGGACTATTAACAATATTTCCCTTATAGCGAATACTACCATTAAAGTAAGTCCCAAGCCTTACAAATTTAAGGTATTCTGCTTCAACCTTAACGTGGGTATACCAATTGCCCTTGAATTCGGAACGGCTTATTGAGTACGTATAATCCTTACCCGTTCTTTTAGAACGGATTGTGAAATCAGCACCATTATTATTTTTTTGGCGATTAATGACTTCAAATAAATTTTCAGAAGAAATTACGTGCGACATAATTGATAATTTAGAACACAAAGATAATACTTTTATTTTATATAAACTATAAAAATATATTTTTTGTTATTAATAGTATATTTGTACTCTAAATTTAACTATTATGGATTGCATTATTGAAAGAGACGATTTTGAGTTTGACGATTTTGATACCGAAATTCAAGCCGAAGAATTTTTTGGCGAAGAATTTTTTCACGAAGATTGGTATAGCGAAGACCTACACCAAAACTTTGATTAAAACTGAAACCATTGGTAAAATTACCAATGGTTTTTTTAATAAAAAAAATATCACGTAGCGTGGAGTATACCTACCGATTTTTTAAATCGTCTGTCAGTTACTTTGACAATACAAAGATAAGACTATATTTTCATATAGCCAAATTTATTTTTAAAAATAAAATAAGGCTCATTTCTGAACCTTATTTTTTATCTCACTTAATGGTCTGCAATGGTGCTTTCACGTTCCTTTCTAAAGTTGGTAAGATAGTTGTAGGCAATCACTTCTAATTCGGGTAAGCAATCCTTTGCGGTCTTGCCTTTCAACCCATAATAGGCTTTAATGTTTTTTAGCTTAACATTGCGAAACTTCATACCAATTGACATTAGTTGTAATTGCCCCTTGCATACAGCTAACTGATAGCCAAAGAAATCAATATTCCTGTCACCTTGAGAAACCACAGGGGTTGTTGCGTTCCCATTTTTTGCATCAAATACTGCCTTTTCAAATAACGTCATAATGTTTAATTTAGATTGTAAAGATATGATGTTTTTTTAACTTGTGCAAATTTATTTTTAAAATAATTGTAAACTTCGGGAATGTGTTTTTTGTAGTATGGTTGGTTATCCATACACCACTTTTTTATTTGTTTATCATCATTAAATGGTTTTATACCAAATTCTCTAGCGTTGGACACAATCCTATCAAAATTAGGTTCAAGGTCATCAATGAAGTCTTGGACAGTCCAACCTTCCCAAATGTGTTTGTTATTCATATTGTTTAATTTAGGATACAAAGATAAGGTTATATTTGATATTACCAAAATAAAGTTATTAACATATTTTATTTATTAATGTGGATAACTTTATTTGGTTATATTAAAAATTTGTTGTATCTTTGCATAATTTTTTTTAAGGCCTTAAAAAAAGTATTGTGTATGGTGGAGTATACTTCCCGACTGTTTAGGCCGTCTTGCTCATTTGCTGAAGCAAAGATAAGGCTATATTTTCATATAGCCAAATTTTTTTTTATTTATTTTTTAATATCCGTTATGGTTTCTTTTATTTTGTCCATAATTAATACCAACAAAAATATTACAATTAAGACAATTAGCATAAAGCTACCAATCGTACAAAAAATGATTATCGGGTAACATAGAACCAGCAATAATAATCTCATATTATATAATTTAGAATATAAAAATAAGGCTATATTTTCATATAGCCAAATTTATTTTAATGTTCGTATGTTTTTTTATTCTTCGTTTTTTTCCTCAGTTAATTCGTATGCTTTTTTAAGTTCTTCGTTTTTTTCCTCAATTATCATCATTAAGATGAAAATAATTGATATTAGCATAATGATGTATCCAAATTCAAGGTCTAACGTAGTGTTGGTGTTAAAAAACATTAGATACAAAGACAAAATACCACAAACAAAAGACAAGATACCAAATACTAATTTCATAATGATTAATTTAAGATATAAAAATAAGGCTATATTTTCATATAGCCAAATTTATTTTAATATTTATATGCTACTATTTTTTCAATGCGATTGTCAATTGTTTCAACCAAAACATCAAAATAAATTTCAGTATATGTATTTAATATCCTACCACGATTGTTGATTATATATACCGTATACGTATCATTATAAGCCAATGTAATCAAAACATATCCTCTATGGTGATTACCATTAACCATAAATAATAACCCCTTATTTTCGCAATTGGTAAAGTTTTTAGAACCCCAAGATGCAAAAATAAAAAAGTTTGCTTTTAAGACTTGCATCGTTTCAGCAATATTAAATTCCCTTTCATACTTTGTCTGAACTAATTCGAATAATTTTTTTGTCATAATGATTAATTTAGGATATAAAGATAAGGTTATATTTTCATATAAAAAAATTTAATTTATTTTTAAAAAAAATTTGGTAGTATCAAAATTATGCTTATCTTTGCACTCTAAACAATACAATATGACTAAGATTCTTTGGTTCAGTAGACACATTATGAAACCGCAACAATTTGCGGATTTAATTAAAAAATTTGGAGAAATCCACGTAACCCAAATTAACGCAACTGCGGATAACGCACACGTACAATTAATTGGGAAACCCCTTGAATTGGGCGATATTTGGGATATAAACCCCAATGAAATTCTAATGGGTGAGCAACCACCATTAAAGGAATTAGTAACCCAATTTGATGAATTTGCAGCCGTATTACCAATTGGATTACAGCAACAAATATTACCTTTTTGTCCAAGCAATAGAATATTGACTGCTAAAAGTTTAAGGGTAATGGATGATAAGGGTACCCCAACTTTCACCCACGTAAAGTGGGAACAAGTTACCGAAATTAAGGTTGTTGTAACTGACCTATAAAAATAGTAGTTGTTAATTTAGACTAATCCATTCCCGAAAGGGGGTGGATTTTTTTTTAATATATTTGGTTGGTATTGAATATTATATTATCTTTGTAATCTAAATAAAAACAATATGACGTTAATTGAAGCAATTCAGAAATTAGAAACTAAGCATCAGTCAAAGGTTACAATGATTGAATATGAAGATGGTAGTGGCAACAAATTCAATTATAAATTGGCTAATGGCAACAAGACATTTTTTGCTGATTTAACAGAAGAAATTCCTTGGTACGGTAATCCAGAAGTTTGGAAAATATTTTCTAAAATGTAAAAAAAGATTTGGGTATATGAAAATATACCCTTATCTTTGTATCCTAAATTAAACATTATGAATACTAGAACGCACAACAAACACTATGTTAATATTGTACTACTAAAACTTATTATGGTGGCAATGGCCACAACTAGTATGAATTAATTCTTAAAAAAGATTTGGATATGTGAAAATATATCCTTATCTTTGTTCTATAGTCAAGTGGCGAAATTGGTTAAACGCTATGAGCGATTGCTCTATTGTGCTGGTTCGAATCCTGTCTTGACTGCATATAGTGTGTTCGAGGTGTTGATTGGTATTTTCCCTTACGTTTCTACGTAGGGGAATTATTTTTAAAAAAGATTTGGTAGAACCAAAATATAATCTTATCTTTGTATTGTCAATACAACGACAAGACGACCCTTAAAGTCGGTAGGTATACTCCACGCTACATTATACTTTATATTGTACACTTTTGTGTACATAACACAAGAATAAGGGTCATCTCTGACCCTTAATCCTTGCCTAATTATAACCCTACGACCTATTTTGTCATTTCCTTTAACTCTGCTTTAATACGCTTGGCATCATCGCCACGCCACGTTCCTGCATTACCCAAAAAATAAAGTACCATAGTTTTGCCATTATCGTAACCGTACTTATCGTTTACGGTGTCTAATTGCATCATTGCATCCAAATAAGGGACAGCACCAAAATATGGTTTTGCCCACGTTTTTTTGATTTCTTTTGCGATTACGTACAAAGGACGAACTGAAGTTACTACTGCCATATTGTTGTTGTTTAGATTACAAAAATAAGGCTATATTTTCATATAGCCAAATTTATTTTTAAATTAATTGGAATTTATTCTTCTTACCATCTTATCCCAACTTTGATTACCCTTGCACCCGTACCCGTTACGCTGACTAACACAACTACAAACCAACGTAACCAAAAACAAACAAATAACTGCTTTAACTAATTTCATAACGTTTAATTTAGATTACAAAAATAAGGCTATATTTTCATATAGCCAAATCTTTTTTAATTGAAATAATTTTGCCCTAAATAGATTGTTTTTCTTTCGCTCAATCTACCAAAATTAAATTCCTTTGCCCAATTTTCAATTTCATTAGGGTTTGATTTTCTTGGTTGTGGTGGGGTTGGTATAATTACCCTTTCACCCTTTGCCCTTTGCCCAACAATTAGGACAATTAAACTGTTAAGTACTTTCATATTGTTGTTATTAGACTGCAAATATAGGTTTATATTTAATACAAACCAAAAAAAAACCTTACATAATGTAAGGTTAATTTTTTTTATCTTATATAATCATCTTGTAAATAATTACCTATAAAATATAAGATAATAAATATTACCACTATTCTAATAACAATACCAAAAATTTTATTCATAACCTTTAATTTAGATTACAAAGATAATAGTATAATTGTTAATAACCAAATAAAAATGTTAATAACTTTTTATAAATAATTTTTATAGTATCAAATAAAATACTATCTTTGAATCCTAAATTAAAACAATATGATTTTAGAAACTGCAAACATTGTTAGGACAATTCAAACCTTTGTAAGCGTAAAAAACATTAAGGGTACTTCATTTGTTGGTGTACGCAATTATTCCAATAAAGAAGGGGAAATTTCAAATCAAACTTTTATTGTTGGTATTAACTACAACAATTTGTTGAAAAATGATTTATTGAAACTGCAACAATTTGATATCAATACCCTTAAAACTTCAATTGATATTGAAACCTTAAAAACTGCCCTTAATGAATTAATTTCAAGCCTTGAAACAAGGTTATTAAGCGAAGAAAATAAGGCTCAATTATTGAGCGAAGGTAACAGTACCCTTAACCGTTCTAAAGGGCAACAAGACGCTTATATTCACCTTGCGAAGGGGTTAAAACTACAAGATAATAACCTTTACATTTATGGCTTAATGGTAAGGAAACAAATCATTCAACCAATTGAATATAAGCAAGTCAAAAGCAATGATAAAACAATAGCGAAAAACATAATTAAGAAGGGGGCAAATTTGCAAGAAACTAAATATAAACAATTCAAATTGGGCAATCTTGAAACCCTAAAAATTTCAGGAATAACAATCTAAAAAATTAATAACCTACCTTAAAAAAGTAGGTTATTTTTTTACCCAAAATAACATATTATAATTATTTATAATTTGTTTTTAACCCTATTTTAAGCCTATTTAACCCTATTTAATATCTAATAAGGTATTGATACTATTAACCATATTATAGGGCAATGATAAGCCTATAATCCCCCCCCCCGTAATACCCCCCCGTAGACCCCCCCCCGTTACCCCCCTTACATACCCCCCCGTAGCGTATTGAATGTGGGGGGT
>Ga0114958_10000550_pt1 | contig 31934 bp, 48 predicted proteins | sample C_130208_EF_Meta_FD_89577 | JGI IMG/M metagenome (GOLD analysis project Ga0114958, IMG submission 89577) | Freshwater microbial communities from Lake Croche, Canada to study carbon cycling - C_130208_EF_MetaG | ecosystem: Environmental > Aquatic > Freshwater > Lake | place: Lake Croche, Canada... | reverse complement strand
GGACTTACACCCAACCGCAGTGACATTGCAGATGGCTTGCTTATCTACAACGTAACAGTGATGCATGCACCTAACTTTGACAGTCAAAGTAAAACACGACTGATTAACGACGGTGTTGATGCGTATATTCGCAAAACACTGGATGATGATGCCACATTCAAAAACATCATCAAGCTGAATAAAGAATGGATTGATGAAATCTATGCTCGCTGTGCTGCTCGTACACAGAAAAAGGACGATGCAGAGCTAGCCAAAGCTGGACGCAAAATGATGCGTACCAAAGTACCTAAGCTGCTTGATGCAAATGGCAAGGATCGCACAAAATGTATTCTTCTTATCACAGAAGGCGACAGTGCCAAGACTATGGTCAGTGCTGTTAGAGATCCTGAAATACACGGTGCGCTGCCGCTGCGTGGTAAAATTCTCAACGTGCGTGGTGAAGCACCCAAGACATTGTTAGATAGTCAAATCCTTATGGACTTGATGACCAGTGTGGGCTGTGCGTTAGGGCAAAAAGCTGTGCGAAAAGACTTGAGATACGGGAAAGTATATCTAGCTGCGGACCAAGATCCCGACGGCGCTAACATCACAGCATTGTTGGTAAATTTCTTCTATTTACACTGGCCTGAGCTGTTTGATGCACAGCAGGAACCGTTCTTCTATGCGTTTCAAACGCCGTTCATTATTCAAGAGAAAGGCAAAGCACGCTATTATTGGTATGCAGACGACTACCACTTGTATGATGCTAAAGATTGGAAGAACTGTCCCAAGCCAACTCGCGCAAAAGGTCTTGGTAGCTTGGAAGAAGCAGATTGGCGACACAGTTTGGTTAAGCCCAAACTGGTACCACTAACAGATGACGGCAATCTCAGTGCTGCATTGAAACTGATATTTGATCCCAAAGGCGCAGATGCTCGCAAAGAGTGGATTGCATTAGATACTTAATTTATAACCTGTCGCCGGACTCTACTCGGTGTGGATCGAGAAAGATACTTGCGACAGGTGCAGTTCTGTGCTGTATACTATGTGCAGACATAAGGTCTATGAATATATGTTCTGGTACATGTTTGTCGTCTAGCAGTTGCCCTAGTCGTTCAAGTGTGCCGTAATCCCATGCATCTTTCATAATTTTGGACTCTGCTGCACCTACCCAATCACATAACCACGGTGCACCGCTTGGTGGACTTGTATAATATCCTTTTACAAGCCAGTTTGAAAGATGTTCTCCAAATGTTACTTTGACATCTGTTCTACTGTGAATAATGTAATCATAATTGTATGCACTTGTTATTACATCCAACGCAGTTTTTGTTTTTGTAATACATGCGGTACATATTACTAATCGGATAGCATCCCATCGCAGATTTTTTAACAAATCTTTGAATTTGTTCTAATGCCGGTGCAGTTTGTAAAATAACGTTTTCAAATTTTATAGCAGACAGTAACGCACTGATCTTAGGATCGTGTGTAGTTCCCCATGTTGCAAGATATGCATGCACTATGTGATTATTTGCTCTTAATTCGTCTATACTGTTCTGTATGAATTCTATAACAGTATTCACATCACCTCTAATCGTACCTCTAAACAATATTGCTATGGTATACTTTTTATCAGCAGGTTCTGGTTCAGCGATTGGTTCTGGTTCTATAACTGGTTCCGGTTCCGGTTCAGCTATTGGCTCTGGCTCAGCTATTGGCTCTGGTTCTATAACTGGTTCCGGTTCTGGCTCAGCTATTGGCTCTGGTTCTATAACTGGTTCCGGTTCTGGCTCAGCTATTGGCTCTGGCTCTATAACTGGTTCCGGTTCCGGTTCAGCTATTGGCTCTATAACTGGCTCTGGTACAACAGCAGTTATTGCTTCTTGCTGTACACTGGCAGCAATTATCTTATTTTGAATTTGTTCTTCGGTGGGTATGACGACTCTTGGCGGCATGGCGATACGATGTACAGCCGTTGCACGAGACACAAATTTTCTCGCCATAACATACCTAACTGCTAATATTACGTAATATTTATGTGATGCTCGATAAGTTGACAGACTGGCTAATATAGTGTAATGTCTAATACAATTACAGGAGTTATGGATAGTGTCCGACTACTTAACTACAGACTACATCAAAAGTACCAGCAGGGATTACAGTATCTATGTGTGTCAAACACGCGGTATTCCCAGTGTATGTGATGGTCTCAAAGATGCACAACGCAAAGCACTGTTTGTAATCAAACCCAAAGCTGATAAGATTAAAACAATCTCGTTGGCAGGCGAAATGATCAGTCAAAACGTTTATCTGCACGGCGATGCCAGTGCGGCAGAAACACTTAGCCTTATGGCTGCACCTTATTGCAACAATATCCCACTATTACATGGTATCGGTGCATTCGGTACTAAGATTGGTCCTACTGATTGGGGCGCACCACGCTATACATATCTAAAACGCAACGCACACACTGATGCATTGGTGTTCACTGACTATGACATCGTGCCGTTAAAAGAAAACTACGACGGCAGTGTGTTAGAGCCCAAGAACTATTTGCCTTTGATTCCCATGGTGTTGTTAAATGGCGTAAGTGGTATTGCAGTTGGGTGGAGTACAGACATTCTACCTCGCAGTCTTGACGATTTGATTGATGCAACACTGGCTGCAATTGATGGCAAAGCTATTAAAACACTGGCACCCAAGTATGATTATCTTGATTGCAACGTGCGCAACATCACAGGTAATGCTTGGGAATTTACAGGGCGTGCTAGAATCGACGGCAGCACAGTGTGGATTGAAGAATTACCTCCCAACCTGAGCCTTGAGAAGTTCAAAGAACGACTCAATGCAATGGAAGATGAAGATAAGATTCAGACCTATGTGGATCGCAGTACCAAAACTATCAAAATTGAAATTCGTTTCAAACGCGGCACAATTGCAGATTGGACAGAAGAAACAGCTATAGATTTCTTCAAACTGCGCAGCCGTTCTACCGAACGTATTGTTGTGCTGGATTGGAACGGCAACAGTGTACGTCAATTTGAAACAGCAGAATTGCTGGTCAACGAGTTTGTACAATGGCGCCTGGGCTGGTACAAAACACGTTTTGAAAAGATGATCGCCGATTTGACTTATCAGTTGAATTGGAATTCTGCGCTCAAAGCCTGTATCGATGGCAAGTTGCCCGAGTATTTGCCTAACGCAGCAAACAAGATAGATGTGCTTGACAAGGTTAAGCATCTATGCAATACTATCAAAGTCGACGATGAACAAATGGAACGTATTGCTAGCTTGCCTAGCTACAGGTGGGCTAAAGATGCCTATGCAGAAATTGTTGCTAAAATTGCAGATCTTATTGCAAAAATTGCAGAACACCAAACAGTGCTGGCAGACCCAAAAAAGCAAAAAGACATTTATCGTCGAGAAGTTGTAACTCTTAAAAAACTAGGAAAGGTTGACAGATGATTACCAAACAGGAACTGACCACTGCACTTACACAAGGTATTTGCGAGGTTACATTTACTAAAGTAAACGGCGAAGTTCGCACAATGCCGTGTACGCTAAAAACAGATCTATTGCCGGCACATGCCGCTGTAGTCGAACAGCGTACAGAACGCAAACATACCGATACTCTTATGTCTGCATTCTGCACTGATAAGAAAGAATGGCGCAGTTTTCGTGTAGAAAACGTCACCAAACTTACGCAACTGGCCTAATACCTATTGACACCTGTTGCTGTTATGTTATTATGCACAAACAACAGCAACAGGTGCCACATGTTCAACAAGTATATCACAGAAGAACTCCGTACACTGCGGGCAGCTTTTCAAGCTCGTGGATTTGATATCCGCCTAGTAGGCGGTGCAGTGCGTGATATCGTTGCAGGCGAAGATCCCAAGGATCTGGACTTTTGCACTGATGCAGATCCCACTGAACAACTGGAAATCTACACAACAAATGGCTACAAGTATGCAGAAACTGGTCTGCAACACGGCACGATTACTGTTGTAATTGACCATGTTGGCTACGAAATCACCAGTCTGCGTACAGAAACTAATCACGATGGGCGTCATGCAACTGTTGCATACACTCGCAATTGGATGGATGATCTGAGTCGCCGAGACTTTACGTTCAATGCCATGTCAATGACCTTTGACGGTGTGCTGATTGATCCGTTTGGTGGACAAGAGGATCTGCGTAATCAGATTGTTCGCTTTGTTGGCGATGCAGATGCTCGTGTTAAGGAAGACTACCTGCGCATCCTGCGCTGGTTCCGTTTTCAAGCACGATTTGGCAAGCAAGATAACATTGATCCTGCTGCATGGCAAGCTATCTTGGACAACTTCGAAGGACTGGAAAAAATCAGTCGCGAGCGTGTATGGAGCGAACTGAAACGTATCATTATTCATCCTCGCGGTTCTGCACTATTTCGTGTGATGTCTGACATTGGCATGTGGCCATACATTTCAATTGAAGGTGCTGTACGTGCGCCGGATATGCCAGACCTTATCAATGAACTGCTGCAATGGTCGCAAGATCCCGAAGTTGTAATGGCAGCATGGATGAATCTCCGCCACACTGTTGTTGAAAAGGCATCGGCTAATTTGAAATGGAGCAGTAGTGAACGTGACCATGCACTGTGGCTGTGTAATCATATCAAAGGACCATATGCTAAACGACACGATCTGCGTCGTCTGATTGCAGTAGATGGTGCACCTCGTAAATGGGTTGCAGAACTTGCTGCATTTGAAAAACGCGATGAATGGAGCCAAAATGCTCTTGTGCATTGGGAATTTGATCCGTTCCCGGTAACGGGGGAAGATCTGTTTGCGGTTGGTATGAAGCAAGGTAAAGCAATGGGGGACGTTCTGCGACAGCTGAAAGATGCTTGGGCAGACAGTGGCTATGTTGCTACTAAAGAAGAACTGATGGCCCTGGTGGTGGTATGACTAAAACTTATACCACCTACCAGACCGCAGTATATAACAATGCACCAACTCGCAGATCCACTCAGCAGATCGTCGCATCTAAAGGTCCGCATACAATTACAATTACCAATCAACAGTACCATAGTACATGTACACACCTTGTGGCATTTCTTGCAGAACACATTGGCATAGGCAACTATAAACTGCGATTTGCCAAGAATGTACACAATCAAGTTATAGATGGTAAACCTGTTGATATTGAGTTTGTAAATGCAGAGTTTGAAATGTTATTCAAATTGCTAACGGGCAATATTATAGAAAGTGTTAAGCCCGACTATTGATATGCAATTGTGGCCCGGTTAGTATTCCGGGCCACTTGCTGTGGCTAAATTAGCGATAGAAGACTTCTATCTTTTCTTTGGTACGAGTTGGGAATACCAGCTCTGAGTCGGTTGCATGGACTCTGCGATTTTTGGAATCGTCATTGAAGCCGATGCCCATAAGCAGATCTGGACCACGCTTTAGTCCCATCAACTTGCCAATTTCATCCTTTTGGAAGCACTGGCAGCAGCCTGTTGCATATCCCAGCATGCTGGCAATAAAGTTAACATAGCCAGATGAAATACCTATTGCAGTATTGACATCACGTTCGAATACTTTGAGCTCTGACTCATCTGCATTGCTCCACTTTTCAAATGCCTTTGGCGTAATTTCATCCAATTCTTTATGTACATAAACAAACAACACATTAGCCAATGTTTGACTATTTGTTGTAGGCACATGTTTGCCGGTTACAACGTTGTCTGCTGTAACACCTGTCGACAACACGTGAATCTTTGCAATTAATTCAGGATCTGTTAACACATGTAGATCGTAGAACGAAATATTCTGCTTGCTTGGGCAATTGGTAGCAGCTTGTACTAACAACTCCAAGTCTTCTTGTGGCATTTGCTTTGATAGATCGAAGTTTCGCTGGCAATGCTGACTCCTAATCACGGCTTTCATGATATCTCTGTAATCTGTTGACATGTCGATATCTCCCTTCTCATAGTATTTATTTTTGTTTTCACACCAGTTGTGCTTTGACCTAACATAACTTATAATTTAATTTTACTAGAAGGGCTAACATATGTCAGATTGGCTTAATGAAGCAACATATGCGCAGGCAATAGCAGAATCACTGCGAGTTAAATTATATGATGCAGAACAAAAACTAGAAATACAGCGTTTAAAAGTCTACTACAACACAGACTTTGAAGGTCTCTGGCCAGTTGGCACAAGTGCAGTGGTTGTTGCAGAATCACTTGAGCGAGCAGAATTGTTGTTAACAGACAAGCTTGCTGCTATAGGACTTGCATACAGAGGTACTATGACTGAACTTGATATGACTGTACCAAATGCAGTCATACTGCAAGACGGCAATTACTAAAAACTTTATCTTTTACGATCAGTTGACTACTAGCAAATACGTCTTATCATATGGCATGTGATAACACACACTGTATGGAGTTTGTAAATGTATGTAATCAAAAATATTCGCGATGTTGTTTTTATTGTTATAGGTGTGTCGATCATTGCACTCGGTGCATATGTGCTTACTCATCCAGATCAAACTGGCCGTTGGCTAAAGTCCGTAGATGATGCTCGTTATTTTGAATTGGATCACGATATCGGTGGATCTGGTATCTAATTTCGAAATACTGCTGATGCAATGATGTTTGTATCAAAAATATATTGTGCTAAGAAAATTTAACAAGGTGTGATCATATGCAGCAATAACGCTGCGTTCGTCGTACCATAACCATAGGACCCAACTATATGATCGTCACTGCTAAAATTAACTTTGAAGGTAATTACAACGAACTCGACACGCTAATGAAACAGATTAATGCGTTCGACTATAGTATTGAACCAGACGCATTGCCCCAGTGGCAAGAGAATATGTGTGATATCACCACAGGGTGGAAAAAAGTTTGTACACTTAGCCTGTCTGAACTTTCTGAGTTTAACAGTGATGCGAGTCATTTCATACACCAGCCTGGTATATATGCAATTTCTCTAGACACAACTCGTAACGTTACAACTCCATTCGAAACCCGTTGTTTGTATATAGGCGAAAGTACTGTAAGCATGTTCAAACGTCTTAAAATGTTTGAGGGTGATTGGCGCGGTAATAAAACAAATCACAGTGGCAAGATATACGACATGCGCACAAAACATTTGAAAAATATTAGTCAACACGAGTTAGTTATATGGGCCAGGCCGCACAACGAAGATGGCCTACACGAGCATACACAGGATGCCAGTAAAGCTCGCGAAAAAATGGCATTTGCTATGTGTGATCTTGTACAAGGCAAAGTTCCATTGGGCAATACTCGCGACATAGACGGCACGGAGTATTATTACACACAATTAAAGGTTGATCGCAAACCATTCATTAAACGTGCCGAAGAACTGTTTGAGTCTGAAAAAATTCGTGTCGCGCACTTGTACTACTGATACACACAAAACTTGAAATTATCAATGCAGTTGTGTGTAAATACTGTATATATTTTGAAAGCAGTCGCATTGAAAAACATATTTGCAATACATGGTGCATGGAGTAGTCCAGTCAGCTTCAATTATCTGCAAACGCAAGTCGATGCTGATTGGACTACTTTAAATTACGACCATACTCGCGATGGCATGCGGGATATTATACACCGTGCAAACGAAGAAATTGTCAAACCTTCCACTGTTATAGGACACAGCCTGGGTGGTATTGTTGCACTACACTTGCACGATAATCCACTTGTAGAGCGTATTATAACATTGGCATCGCCGTTGGCTGGACTGGAGTTAAATCTCATACAGCTATACTTCAGTCGCAGCAACTTGATAGGGCAAATTGCCAAAGACAGCCATATTATTAAAGATATGAAACGTGCAATATACACCAAACCCATACGTCATATCGTAGCAACGAACGGTTTCAATCCGTTTATATACGAAGACAATGACGGTGTACTACCCATTAAAATACAAACCAATTGGAGTTGCGGCGAGTTTTACAAAATAGATTCCAATCACTATGAGATATTGCAGCATGCCGACACTGTTGCTGCAATACGTGAATTTGGATAAATTAGTATATGAGATATGATGATATTACCCCCGGCGCAGCATCAGCCCTGATATGGTGCAGAATTACAGACACAGTTCTGTTTATACTACGCAGCGAATTGGGTAACGACCCACTTCAATGGGGCTTTCCAGGCGGGCATGTTGAATCGGGCGAAAGCTACGATGAAGCACTGCATAGAGAATTGCAAGAAGAAATTGGCAGGGATTTGATTAATAATCCCAAAGTATTGCTAAGTGTTAGCCATGCCACAGAACCTGCATTCACTCACAAGTGTTATGCTATTGCAGTAAACAAACAGTTCAAACCCAAACTCAATTGGGAACATGTTGATTACAAATGGAAGAGCCTAGGCGAAATGCCAGAACCGCAAACCTGGAGTATTGGCATGTTGATGAGCAATGATGAAGCTGCTGAACGCCTTAAACAGTTCCAAGAACGAGTTAAAAAAGCTGGGTGAATAACCACACGGAGTAATTAAATGAGCGGTCAGCGACGCTGGATTAAAACATGGGCTAGAACTGTAGGTATGCCAATTGGTATTACCGACAACGACAAGCCAGAATTTTTACCTATCTCACAGAGCGATGTGAAAAAGGCACTGGCATTTAGAACTTTTTGGATTGTATTGCATGTGGTTACATGTGCATTTATTATTGCCAGCAACGGTAGGAACCTCGGACTATGGTGAGATTTAAACTGTTCTTAGCGTGGTATCGTGTGCTACGTTCACGCAACTACAATGCTCTGCCGTGTGTAGAGTATGCATGGTACAACAGCAAGTATTATACCGCAGATGGTAAAAACCGAGTATAATCGGTTGACAGACCTGCACTCTAGTGTTCTAATAGTGTTATGAAACTTCAAAAACTCAAACCACTGTTTGACCTGTATCAGGAACAGTTTCCTGAAATACATACTCTTGCTTTTGCAGTGTATATGCAGTTGCCTAAACGTATGGGACTCTACTCTATATGGCAAGAAGATCGCTGCATATATGTGGGTAAAGGCAAGATCCCTAGTAGGTTCGTGCATCACTGGAACAAAGCACATTGCTTGTGGGAAACAGGCAAAGGTACTCGCAACGGTACACAGGATACAGATGGCTGGAGCGATCTACGTTCGCAGACTTGGTATGATCCCACACTGTGGACCATTGAATACTTTTTTGAAGATGGTTTTGTAAATCAAGCAGCATACGAAGGTCCCATGATGAAGCTGCTGGACCCGTGGGCCAATGATGAAGCATATCTAGATCGCAAACGTGCTGCCAAATGATATTTAAATATGGACCATTTGATGGCAAACACTGTACGACTGAAGAAGACTTTGTTAATAAATCGTTTGAAGTAATATTTTTTAGCGACGATGTTGCAGTTGCAAGACGGACGTTTACTGGTCGTAGCGTTGTATACATAGACAGTGCTGTTAACAATTGGCTAGTGGGCATATTAAAATCAGAACATTTTACCATGGAAGAAAGACTTCGTGCGTAAGTAATACGCATGAAAAGAATCCTTCACCGCATAGACGAGCCGCAATTCATGGAGTGGCGCAGTTACCATACTGCACGCCATTACGACTCAGTATTAGACAATTGTGATCTCAATGAACAGAATCAGTGGCTGCGCGACAGAGGCATAACCATAGGCATGGAACATGTGCGATTCAAACGACACAGCGAACCATGGATAGCCACAACAATATCAGTATGGTTAGATGACGAATCTTGGATTGAGTTTAGGTTAGTGTGGGCCTAGACTGTATTATATTAGCAAATCTCTTAAATAATACAACAAGGTTTAGTATTTTCAAGTGGTTGCACATCATAGATATCGTATGTTCAGGCGAATGGTAAACAGTATAGACAAAGTTCCGTTCGCTTTAGCAAGTTGGGAATTGAATTTACGGCACGACGATAGTTTTCGTAAGTGGTGGAATATCACTACGGTAAAAGGCATGAGTATTGCCGGTATGAGCGACCGCGAGCATGCAACAATCATTGAATATTGCAATTCACATGGCGCAGAATATATTTCAAAGAAACGCAAGTTTGAAGATTTCTTATACACTGGATATTCAGAAAAAGTAATGAACTTGCCACCAGACTTGATAGATTATACCTATGATGAAAATGAATTGGTTGTCATAGGCACACATCAAATGATAGACGATGCATTGGTATGGACCAAACAACTACCGCCACGTTCACACATATGCTACACACAAGATATACCGCTGCGCGATATCAAACGCTGTGTTGCAGATACCAATTGGCGCATACTGCCTAACACCAGTGACCCGGGCGGATACTTTGTCAGCACTGATAATAAAAACTCTTTGTTCCCACTTTGGTTGCAAGGTTAACTGTTAGACTGCACAATGCTATATGAGTACAGCAACAATTGTTATAGCTGCAACAGGCAGCAATGAACTGGCAAAAGCAGTGGAATCTGCACTTGCACAAGATCACGCAGACACCCGTGTATGGGTTGTAACAGACGGCCCTGTGTTTACCACAGCAGTTGACGCAGTCATAGCACCATACCGAAACCGTTTGCATGTTTTGCAGCTACCGGAGAACACGGGTGCCAATGGATTCTACGGGCACCGCATCTATGCAGCAGCCGGACATTTGATTAACACAGACTTCATACTTTTTCTAGATCAAGACAACTGGTTTGACAACAACCATGTGTCCACACAGATAGCAGCCATTGAACGCAATGACTGGCAATGGGGTCACAGCTTACGTAAGATTACAGACAAGTATGGCAACTATCTCTGTTTGGATGATTGCGAGAGCCTTGGCAAATGGCCTATCTATCTCAGCAGTGAACATCACTTGGTGGATACCAGCAGTTTCTGCATTCGCAGAGATGTTATCACACAGATTGGTTCTGCATGGCATTGGGGCTGGGGAGGCGATAGACGTTTCCTATCAGCTATATCACAACACTTTCCACAATGGGGAACCACTGGCCTGTATACATTAAATTACAGACTGGATGGAAATCCCAACAGTGTGAACAAACAATTCTTTGACAACGGCAACAGTGTCATGTATGGTAGATACAACGGTGAATATCCGTGGCGCAATACGGTGTAACAGATGATCAAGCTTATGGAAAAACTGCCGCGTGAATTGTATGTTGCCTGTTCTGGCGGCGTAGATTCTATGGCTGCATTGGATTTCTTGCGTAGGAATCACACTGTCGCTGCTGCATATTTTGATCACGGCAGTGACAACAGCAAAGACTCATTGCAGTTTGTTCAAAGCTATTGCGATACTGAAAATATCCCATTGGTGATCGGCACTGTGAATAAAGAACGTGGTAGAAACGAAAGCTTGGAAGCATATTGGCGCGACCAGCGTTATGGATTCTTAGACGCATTGGGCGAAACTGTAGTTACTGCACATCATCTCGACGATGCAGTTGAAACCTGGGTCTGGGGTAGCTTGAATGGCCAGCCAAAACTACCGCAACTGCATCGTGGCAACGTGGTACGTCCGTTTCTAGGTACTAGAAAGTTTGAGTTGCGCAACTGGTGTACGCAACGTGATATTCCGTGGATTGAAGATACCAGCAATGAAAAGCTGGAACTGACTCGCAACTACATCCGCAAGGAGTTGATGCCGCATGTTCTTAAAGTAAATCCCGGCATTCATAAAATGATTATGAAACGGTTGCATGATCAAAAGGAACGTGCTATATAATACACATTGGGGGATTAGCTCAATTGGTTAGAGCGCCGGACTCATAATCCGTAGGTTGCTGGTTCGAGTCCTGCATTCCCTACCAAATCAAAAGGAACTACTGTGCAAGAAAAACTCATGAAACTCAACGACTATTCAGATGGGTCAGGTCATTGGCGCATAGCCTGTGACTGCCTTGATAGCAACCACGACTGCGAGCTTTGGTTTGAGCCACATGCGCAGCTTGAATCAGTTGGACTTAATATCAGTATGGAAGTGGGCATTTATCCGCGATATAATTGGCCGGAGAACCTATGGCGTCGTATTACCATAGCGACAAAGGTATTGTTCACAGGTTACTATACTGCCACAGGCGAAGTGATACTGGACGACAAGGGCATTGCTGCCATGCAAACTGCACTGGTTGAAGGTCTTGCGCATGTTGAAAAAAGCAAGGCGGCGCAAGCGTCGGCTCGTGCAGCAAGACTAGAAAAAATGGCAAATAAATCTGCCTAAATTGGCAAATATCCCATTGACGTGGTATGCAGACTACTGTAGTGTGAACTCATAAGCAACACACACGGAGTTACGCAAATGAAACTGGAAATTGCACAAAACGCACTTGCAGCACTTGCAGGCGGTACGTTTGTTGGTATCGACACTGTCACTGAAGTTAAACTGTCGGGTGGTAAAAAGAATCCGCAGCAAGGTCGCATTACCAAAGAGACTACTGGTTCGCAAGTCATGTGCTTTAGCAACACTAATGGCAGCGCATACGATGCAATGGTCAAGCGTAGGCTTGTAGCAGAGGGCAAGGACCCCGACACGTTTGTGCTGGGACCGCGCAAGTGGGGCCAGCGTGTGCCGGGTACTGCATTTGTCGAACACAACGGCGAGCACTATCTGGAAGTAATCGTGCTTAAATCTGGAAAAACACAATACCTGCAAGATGGTTACCCGATTGCAAAGGAGTTGATTGACGGACTGTCAGAAGGTCGCGAAGACAACGGCCAAGGCGGATTGTCTGCCAGTAATAAAGTCATTATCAGGACGTTTGCTCTTGATAGCATTATTTCGATGCGAGCAAACGGTGCCGAATGGCAATAACACATCTTACCAGTTGAGCACAAAGGTAAATAACTCCGTATAATTTACGGAGTTATTTTATGGATTATAAAAAGATATATGATGCGTTAATATATCGTGCGCAACTTAGAATTACCACAGGATATACAGAGAAGCATCATATTATACCAAAATGTATGGACGGTACGGATGATGCAACAAACTTAGTTAATCTAACTGCACGAGAACATTTTGTAGCTCACCAGCTTTTAATTAAAATTTACCCTTTTAATCATAAATTAATATTTGCCGCTGCAATGATGTGTGCATCTACTAATCGATTACAACGCACAACAAACAGATTATATGAAAGATTAAAAATATTGCATGCTGCGGCAATGTCCGAATTACATACCGGTAAAGTTGTAAGTAACGAAACACGTGAAAAATTACGTAATAAAAATCGAAATTATAAACCAACAGCGAAAACAAAAGCAAAAATATCAGCAGCTGGTAAAGGCAAGATATGTTCCAACGAGACAAAAGCAAAAATATCAGCTGCGAATACAGGGCATCACAGAGGACGCGGACAACCATTATCAGACGAACATAAGGCTAACCTATCAATAGCTAATACTGGCAGACGATTATCCAACGAGCACAAATCAAAATTGTCTGCTATTAATTTAGGTAAAAAATTATCAGACGAAACTAAAGCTAAAATGTCTAGTTCACAACTTGGCAGGACGATATCAGATGAACATAAAGCAAAATTGTCTGTTGCGATGAAGGGAAAAACTTTTAGTATTTGGATAACAAATGGCACAAATAATCTTCGTATATCGCCAACAGACGTAATACCAAATGGTTACTACAAAGGTAGAATAATCGCGCCTAGGATTAAAATGTAGCAACTTACGTTTCTTTTGACCTGCACGATCACTCTGCGCATCTACACATTGTTTTACCGACCAAATGACTATACACTGTTATACCATAAGGAGACCGACATGGAATTTAAAGACGTAATTGCCACCAGACGTACACAACGAGACTTTGATAGCAGCCATATGATGTCAGACGACGATCTCAATACTATTATCGACGCTGCTCGTGCCACACCTACCAGCTTTAATATTCAAAATTGGCGCTTTGTTGCAATTCGAGACCGTGGTATCAAAGAAAAGATCAAGCGTGCTGCCTGGGATCAACCTCAAGTTGCTGTCAACAGTGTATTGCTTGCAGTCTGTGCAGATCTCAATGCGTGGAATGACAATACCGAACGTTATTGGGATGCCAATGGCGAAGACACTGCTAAAACTATGGCAGGTATGACTCGCGGATTTTATGACAAAAATCCTGAAATGCAACGCGATGAAGCCATGCGCAGTGTGGGTATGGCTGCTACCGCAATCATGCTTGCAGCCACTGACTTGGGATATGCTAGCAGTCCAATGATTGGCTTCAACCCTGTTGATGTTGGCACTGCTATCAATATGCCTGCCAACCATGTTGTGGGCATGCTGATTGCAATTGGTATCCCACAAGGTATTCCCCATCCCAAGACCCAACTTGCCCGTGAGCAGGTTATGATATATGACTTCTTCCCGGCGTAAGTCCACTGAAAGCAAGTTCAGGCGGGGTAATATCCCGCCTGACGATGTACCGTTTGTGTATAGGCATACTGCGTATTACGAAGATACTACAATGCCTTATATAGAAAACGAATTGATAGAATGGTGCGAGCATAATTGTAAACAACCCTGGGCGTGGTGGTTTGATGCAAGACATGCATATATTGGATTTGCCAGCCAAGAAGAACTAATGCAGTTTAGGCTAAGTGTTTAATAAATATCAGTATGCAAATACGTGATATATTATTAGAATACGAACGAGACCGTGCTGTACAAGCATTGGGTAATAGTTTATGGTTAGCTGCACTGCGAGATAGGGTCAGTGCATGGCGTGTGCCACTGGATCAACTACTACAACATATAGTTGATAAATTTGGATCATCTGCAAGAACTGAGCCAGAAGATCAAAAACGCTATACAGATGATGCGATGAGCGCAATCGAAGCAGCAGATCCAACTACTAATAAAAAATACACACAGTGGATGGCTCGCCAGTTTGCCCTAGGCCACGTACTCAAGTTGGAAGATGTGGTAAGCACTCTTGCAGATTCTGTTGCTAAATTCGACAAGCTGAATCGCAAAAAGAAAATACCTGCACCATTCAACGACATCAATCGTTATAAAACTGCTAGCGAGTTCATGAGCAAGATGGACGAGTTTGAAGACATAGTTGACGACAGTGAAGATAAAAACAGCAAAGCTAAAAAAGCCTACGCAGACGATGATGTAACAGTCGTTGTACCAGAAAATGAAGCTGCGGCCTGCAAGTATGGACGTGACACACGTTGGTGTACAGCAGCAGTACACGGTAACAATTATTTTGACCAATACAACCGTCAAGGTCCCATGTACATACTGATACCAAAAACGCCTAAATATGCAGGCGAAAAGTATCAGTTGCATTTTGCCAGTGGTCAGTTTATGGACGAAAATGACGATCCAGTGTCGTTGAGTTCACTGTTAGGTGCAGAAGGCAGATTTCCAAAATTACAAGAGTTTTTTGCAGTTGCAGAACAAGATGCAATGAGTGATTTGATTGCATTTGCACCAGATCGCGAGTTGCAGCCTGTGTTAACAGAATATCATGATATATTGCAAGACGTTGTAAGTGAGATCTTATCAGAATGGGAAGCCGGTGACGACACTTACTATCCTTGGCTGCGAGAACAGGGCTACGTGGATGAGGAAACTGACGAAGTGGATTGGGAGCGTGCACCTAGTTATTTTGAATATAACAGTGATGCCGAAACCGCATATGAGAGCATGACAGCCGCTATTACGTTAACGCCAACGGATGCAAGAGAATACGCCGATCGAGGACAACTTAACTCAGATGATGGCGACATGTGGGACATGTCCAAAATGGAAGATGTAATGGTTATGTCTGTATACGATCATTTAGGCAAACGCAACTACGCAGCCGATGCGCTGGTAGGCTACATCGAGAAACGTACAATGGTGCGATATCTGCGCAACAAGGGTAGATGGACTGTTGAAATAATCAAACCTCGTTGACTTATAAATTGAATTGGCCCTATGGTAATCTTATAGTTGTAATGACAATATAAGGTTTCGATATGAGAGTGATATTCTGTTTTCCAGGTAGAGAGTTCAGTGACAACTGGGTAAGATCCTGGACTGATACTGTGACAACCTGTGGTGCAAACAACATTGAATGGGCGTTTAGTATGGCCTATGATCCAGTTGTCTACTATGCACGCAATCGTGTATTGGGTGGCAACAATGTTGCTGGAAAACAGCAAAAACCATTCGGCGGCACACTGGATTACGATTACCAAGTGTGGATAGACAGCGACATGGTATGGAAGGGCGACGATGTCATCAAACTGCTATCACACAACAAGCCCATTGTCAGTGGTTGTTATCCCACACACAGCAACCGAGACTTTCCCATTGTTGAAACCCTAGACTACAATCGCCTGCTACAAGATGGCAAGTTTGAGTTTATGACAAGGCCTGAACTGGATACTAGAACCGATCCATTTGCTGTTAGCTATGTGGGCTTTGGATTCATTGCAATAGCCAAGGGTGTTATGGAACGTATGGAATATCCATGGTTTAGACCTCGTTGGGTAGAGAAAGATTCATTTGCAGAATTCACAGCAGAAGATGTGGGATTTTGTTGGACTGCTGCTGAAATAGGCGAATCTATTATAGTAGATCCCACCATACGTGTGGGTCATCAAAAAAGCATTATACTGAGTTAAGGACACAACATGGCATTTTGGATTAGCACTAAATCATGCACAAACGTAGAAGGACTAAGTTGTTGTTATAGGCAGTGGCGTGCAATACACAATCGCTGCGATCTACTACATGGTGCTGCACTGAGTTTTAAGTTTGTATTCGAATGTCACCGGTTGGATGAAAACGACTGGACATTTGACGACACTTATATGTCACATATAAAAGACTGGTTAAGAACACAATTTGATCACACTACATTGGTTGCAGCAGATGATCCAGAACTGGCAATGTTCAAACAAATGAGTGATAAAAAACTGTGTGATTTGCGTATATTACCAGGTGTAGGTTGTGAAAAGTTTGCAGAGCATGTGTTCATTCATGTTATGACATGGCTTCATACACAGGATATGACACATCGTGTTACTATAAGAAGTGTTGAATGCATAGAACACGACGGTAATTCTGCACTTTATGTGGAATGAGCGATATCAACGGGCTATGCTGTAGACATTTTGGCTAAATATTCAAGCATAGCCCGGAGAAGCATTAGATGGCAACTTTTCAACCAACACCTACTTATTACAGGGTAACCTGGAATCTAACTAGCCCTAAAGATTATACTGGGACCGGGACCACTGCTGGTGGCATTTCCCCATATACCAGTAACCAATATCACACAATGGTTGCATTGACCAGTTACAATGCAACACCAACTATGACAACTGGCGACACGCTAAGCTGCAACGGATACATAATTGGTCCGTTTGATTCAGGTGATAACGTTGCAGCAATTGTAGATCGTTTTAACTTGATGAACCAATACACAAATGTAATGGCCAGTGTTAACTTCAGTGGTTACGTTACGTTGCAAAGTGCATGGCCTCAAAGCACATTGCCAATTGTACTTGCAAACGTAAACGGCACTCCTCTTACAACACTGGGATTCCCAGTCGGCGCATTCTCTTACAAAGCACCAATCTATGGTGGGTCATTTACTACACTGGGAAACAATGACACTGTTATAGTCAACGGCGCAAATATTACATTTACAACATCTGGCGGACTCACTGTGGCAGGTGCATGCTCTACTATCAATTCTGTTAGCGGTGTAACAGGTGTTGTTGCAACTAGATATGCTGATAAAATTCAGCTGAATAGCCTGAGCCTTTCACCGATTTATATCGGTACAGATACTGGCAGTGCTGCATCTGATCTTGGATTTGCTGCATCTACTGTGTATGTACCCAGCATGACATTTGCACAAGCTACTGCAATTGAACAGGGTAATATGCGCTGGACAGGTGTTGCCAGCTATATAGAAAGCAACCTGACTGCAACTGTATACGGCGCAACTGCAATGACAGGTACTACCACATCAGGTAATACGCCGCCAACAACAGTGTCGTGGACAGTTGGTATTGAACACATTGACCAGCTTGTAACTTATACTGTTGCCGGTGAGCCAGAAGCTATAAACACTCAGCTAGTTGGACCTGCTGCACTGGAAAGATTAATTGCTCGTGCATTAACGAGTACTTGGATCAGTAACCGCAGCATTTGGAACAGCAATGTAGTTATTGCAGGTAGTATGGTAGCGTACAATGATGTACAGGTAGTTACACAACAGGTAACTGCTGCTGCGATTGATATTGCATCCAATGTTGCAGTTGTAGAAGACAATTTGTCGGTTACTCAAATAGCCTACGCTTAATAGCTTGTTGACAAATTTGAGTTATGCAGTACAATTGATAATTATCCTAAGGAATTATTAATGTTGTCCACCATACTCATGTTTATAGCTGCGGTATCGCTAAGCTGCGTTGCAGGCTATTATAGTGTTATCGGATTAACTACCATATTCAGCAGTGCATTTATTCCAGTGCTGATTATGGCCGGTACACTGGAAACCAGTAAGGTTATCACAGCTAGCTGGCTGTATAACAACTGGCAAAAAACACCGTTTCTGTTAAGAAGCTATCTAACAGGCGCAGTAATTGTGTTGATGTTTATTACCAGCTTGGGTATCTTTGGTTTTCTTAGCAAAGCCCACGTGGAACAAGCTGCTGCCAATGCCGAACAACAGGCCAAGATACTGCGCATCACTCAAGAAATTGATCAGCAAACTGCAACCATTGCCAGTGCCAAGCAGAAAATGGCCAATGCCGGCAAAGGTGACGAAGCTGGCAATGCTGCAATCAGTGCCCGCATTGACGATGCCAATAAGGTCATTGCCAGTGCCAATAGTCGTGTACAGCCTCAAATTGATGAGCAGCAGAAGATAATCGACGACGCTATTGCCAAGGTAGAACTGCGTGTCGGTAGCATACAAAGTCAAATTGACGACGTAGATAAGCAGGTGTCTAACTTAGATGCAATCATCAAGAGTTTGATTGATCAAAAGTATGCAACCAAGGCGCAGGCCAAACAAACAGAACAAAAAGCTGCAAGAGATGAACTGGCCAAACAAAAGTCTGATCTGCTAGCACAGATTGATGTTATGCGACAGGCCCCTGATCCAGTGGTTATTGCTGCCAAGGCTGAGATAACCAGACTGCGCAGTAAAGTTGAAGACGATATCAAACAAACACGCGATGTAATAGATCAGCTTACTGCCAAGTTGTCACAAGGCAGTGACACTACTAAAATACAGTCTGATATTGATACACAGACCGCAGTTGTTAAAGCTGCTGAAGCAAAGATAGAAACACTCAATGCTGACAAATTTACGTTGGAGACAGAAGGTCGCAAGCTAGAAGCAGAGACTGGTCCTATCAAATATATTGCACAGGCATTGTATGGAGATACAGTTGATCAAAATCTGCTAGAACATGCAGTTAGATGGATCATCATGCTGATCATCGTAGTATTTGATCCTCTGGCATTGTTGATGTTGATTGCTGCTAACCAAGGTCTTGCTGAACACCGTACACGCAAGCTGGAATCTGCAAAACTTGTAAACACACCCACACCAACACCCGCATCTGCTCAACCAGAAACTGCACCGTTTGCTCGTAGTTTTCAGATTCGACCACAGCATCAAACGCCAACACCCGCACCTGCTCAACCAGAAACTGCACCGAGTTACCCAATTCGGCCACAGCACCAAACGCCAAAAGATGTACCAGTAAACGAAGAGCCCGCTCCTACCGCAGTACAAACAGAAACCAAAGAAGTATTTGGCGATTTAACAGAAGCTGAACGTGTTGAGTTTGAACAATTTTTAAATAAAACAGTTCAAACCAACAATGTTGAACCTCGCAATCTTACTATTTCGTTTGATAGTGCGACTGCTAACTTGACAATAGTAGAGGAAACCCAAACACCAGTTGATGAAGAACCCGTAGTACGACTGCCGGTAGTTGAAGACGATCTTGACAATGCAAGCAAATCACCTGTAATATCAGAAGATGGAAAGTTAGAATGGCAACTGATAGATCAGCTACCAGTTGTAGGCACTAAACGAAAGACAGCAGCTGAATTTCTTGATAGACTGAAAGAGTTATATCAGCGTAGACTACAACAATTCGCAAATAAAAAAACAGAGGGTTAACACATGGGCCGGGATACTTCACGTCCTACCGTTTCTTGCAGTTTCTGCGGCAAGAACCAAAACGAAGTCAATAAGCTAATCAGCGGTAATGACGTTTATATATGTAACGAATGCGTGGAACTGTGCCACGGTGTACTAAAAGAGGAATTTGTACCGCCAAAGTCCAATCCTACACAACTGACACCACAGAGAATTATGGAATATTTGGATGAGCGAATGGTTGGACAACATCAAGCCAAGATGATGTTGAGTGTTGCAATCTATTCGCACATGAAACGTGTTGATAATTCCATTATCGACGGTGTAGAGATCGACAAGACAAACCTTATGTTTATCGGGCCTACTGGTGTTGGTAAGACCTACATTATTCAGCAAGCTGCAAAACTGCTGGATGTACCCATGGTCATTATTGATGCTACCAGCTTGACTGAAAGTGGTTATGTTGGTCTTGATGTAGAAGAAGCAATTGCACGACTGTATCAAGCAGCAGACCAAGACATTGAAAAAACCGAACGCGGCATTGTTTACATCGACGAAATTGATAAAAAAGGTCGCAAGAGTGAGAACAGCAGCATCACACGTGACGTAAGCGGCGAAGGCGTACAACAAGCCCTGCTGAAAATGATCGAAGGCTGCGATGTCAAAGTACCGCCCACTGGTGGTCGTAAGAATCCGCATGGTGAATTTATTATGATCAACACCAAGAATATCATGTTTATTCTGGGCGGTGCATTTGTTGGACTCACTGACATCATCAACAAGCGATTGGATAAAGGCAGTGGTATTGGATTTGGTGCAACTCTTAGCAGCCAAACTATCAGCGACAAAGACACGTTTGATTTGATTTCTCAAACTCGGCAAGAAGACCTTATCAAGTTTGGTCTTATTCCTGAATTGATTGGACGCATACCTGTTATGGTGCCGTTCTGCGATTTGAAGGAAGAAGATTTGGTAAACATTCTTACCGAACCCAAGAGCGCAATTGTCAAACAGTACCAAAAAATGTTTGGACTTGATGGAGTTGACTTGGAATTCCAGCCCGATGCACTTCATGCTATTGCAAAACAAGCAATGGAGCGTAAAACAGGTGCTCGTGGATTGCGTAGTATTCTTGAAAAAGTTTTACTACGTATGCAGTTCGAACTGCCTACACTATCGCATGACGGTGTACGCCGTATTGTTATTACCGAAGACGTTGCAAATGATCGCTGCGAGCCGTTGAAGGTATACAACAAATCCGCAGAAGCTGCCAACTGAATCTTGACAAAACACCCACATGCTATTAAATATAGTGTGTGGGTGCCTACGGGGCCCACGTAAGGTAGTGCTTCGCTAGATTAGGAGGTATAACATGCGTCAATTACCATCTACAGTTATTAATTCTATGGAAGATCTTTTTAGAGATTTCAATCGTTTTGCAATAGGCTTTGAGCCTATGATGGCAAGAGTTACAAGCAATCCCGCCACATATCCGCCGTATAATTTGATTCACGACAACGGCGTGTACAAGTTAGAGCTTGCAGTTGCAGGTTTTAAACTTGGCGAGTTGGATATCAATATTACCAATGATCGTATTCTAAGTGTCAAAGGCAGCAAAGCAGATGAACAGGCTGAACGAAACTGGATACATCGCGGTATTGCTGCACGAGATTTTGAACGACAGTTTACACTTGCAGAACATATCAAAGTGATTTCTGCTAAACTCGAAGACGGATTGTTGATTATCGAATTGCTGCGTGAAGTACCAGAACCTGCAAAAGGTATTAACATACCCATTACCACCAACAATGTTGTTGATGTAAAGGTCAACACTGATCAAGTTTAATCGACTACAGCAGTTGACCTTACAACAGGTCAACTGCATACTTTAACACACATAGGAGTTTACATGGCAAACATTAAAACAGATACAGTAGTTACAGTGGTAGACAAAGTCACTCTTAGTCCGCCACGTATGTGGAATGTATGGTTGCTTAATGATGACCAAACCAGTATGGAGTTTGTTGTACTTGTGTTGATGCAGATATTCCATCGCAGCTTTGAAGAAGCACAAGATATTATGATGAATATTCACAACAATGACCGTGGTATTGCTGGTACTTACAGTCACGAGGTTGCAACACAAAAGCGCGACGAAACCATTGCCATTGCACGTAAAAATGGTTATCCGCTTGTGGCAGATATGACTCCTGTGGAATAAGCTAGAATAGAAATTTTAGAAACTTCTGTCAGCTACAAAAAGGTCTTTCGGGACCTTTTTTGTTATTTGTAATAATGGTGTTATACTGTATAAAACACAACAGGAGAACGCTGTGAACAAACCTATTATCAAAATGGACTTGCCATCTGGCACTGTACTAATAGAATGCTATCCGGACAAAGCACCCAAGCACGTTGCACAAATACTATCGCAAGCAACAGAAGGCATGTATGACGGTACAGTATTTCACCGTGTTATTCAAGGCTTTATGGCACAAGGTGGATGGACTCAAAAAGCATTGCCGCAGCTAGAAGCAGAGTTTAACGACGTGCCTCACTTGGAAGGCATTTGCAGCATGGCCCGTACCAACGATCCAAACAGTGCAAGTGATCAATTTTTCATCTGCTTCGGCGATGCACGGTTCCTAGACAACAACTACACTGTATGGGGCAAAGTCATATACGGTATGAACCATGTACATAATGGTATTAGCAAGGGCGAACCGCCAGCAGAACCTACGCCAATTATACGCATGCGACCAGTAGACCTCAGCAGCTATGCTTAATAAGCAGTGATATAGTATGAAGGTAGCATTCATAGGCGATAGCTTTTGCAGTAGCAATCGAGATTATAGCTGGACAGATATTTTAGCAAAAAACATTGGTGCTGAAATCAGCTGTCGTGGTCACGGCGGCACAAGCATTGGTCAAGCATACTTTGATTTAATGACGCATCTGTATGATGCTGACATGTATTTCATGTTGTATACTGATCATCGCAGGTTATACAATAGCCAGCTATATCCGTTAAACACCAGCAGTTGTTTTGATTTTGAAAAACGTGGCTTACAAGGTATGTTGTCACATGATAGCAATAGCTTTCCAGATGCTGATCTATGGAATGCAGGTCTTAGTTACTTCAAATATCTCTACCACCAACCATACCACGAACTGGTGCATGAATTAATCATAAAGAAATGTGATGAAATACTTGCACAACATATATCGTCTAATCCGCACAAGAAGGTATATCATTTTCACTGCTTCCCTGCGGAATGTACCACAACTGAGTTTGCTAGCGGGCCGTGTTGCAGAGAACCTCTATTCGATCTTATAACAAGGCACGGGATAAACCTAACAGATATGAACGAAAATCACATGTCTGTACAATTAAATGCTGCTGTTGCTGATAGTATGTCTAGTCTAATAAAGACTGATGTTGGCAAGTGGTTCGATCTACCGTGACGGACAATTGGTGGGAAACAACGCCGCTTGAGTCTATGACTGAGTCGCAGTGGGATAGCCTCTGCGATGGTTGCGGCCGCTGTTGCTTGGTCAAAGCATGGCGAGACAACGAAGTCAAAAGCTGTAGAGTGGCATGCAAACTACTGGATGTTAAAACTGCCCGGTGTACTGATTATGACAATAGACAACAGCGTGTTAAAAACTGTGTAAAAATTACCATAGATGCCATTGACACGCCTGGCTTACTGCCTAAAACTTGTGCATACAAACTGTTGAAAGATGGACTACCACTGTACGACTGGCATCCATTGATAAGCGGTACTAGATCCTCTGTAAACGCAGCAGGAATCAGTGTTGTTGGATGGGTAGAAGTCAACGAGGATAAAATCAATATAATGCAGTTAATTCAATATTTAGAGCAAACTATTGCCATATGAAACATGCCAATATTGTGGTAAATCTACTACCAAAACAAATTTGATAAGATGGCATAAAAATTGCAAATAATTATGCAGTTGTGATTGAAATTTAAGTAACTCTCTATTATATTTAAACTACTGGTAGTGCTACATTTATATAGGCTATCAGAATAATCTTGCTTTTAAAGGAGACAACATGAGTCGGATAATCGGAATAGATTTGGGTACAACAAATAGTGCAATTGCATTTATAGATGGTTCTACCCCCAAAATAATAGAAAATTCAGAGGGTATGCGTACAACACCCAGTATAGTATCGTGGACAGGTACCGAGCAGTTGGTCGGGCAAGCTGCCAAGCGTCAGTCTGTAACCAATAGTAAAAATACAATTTTTGAAGTTAAACGTCTGATCGGTCGTAAGTTCAGTGATAAGTCTGTTACAGATGACAGAAAACTATTGCCATATACCATTGTTGCATCTGCTAACAATGATGCACTTATTAGTGCAAATGATACAACATATTCGCCACAAGAGATTTCTGCAAAAATTTTATCCAAGCTGAAAGAAACAGCGGAAGAATATTTAGGCGAAAAAGTTCATCAAGCAGTGATCACAGTTCCTGCATATTTCAATGATGCACAACGTCAGGCAACTAAAGATGCTGGTAAAATCGCTGGTCTGGAAGTGCTGCGTATTATTAACGAACCGACTGCTGCTGCGTTGGCATTTGCAGTAGACACTAATAGTAATGGTAGAATCATCGTTGTAGATGCCGGTGGCGGTACTCACGACGTGTCTGTATTGGATATCAGTGACGGTGTCATCGAAGTATTGAGTACAAACGGTGATACGCATCTTGGTGGTAGTGATTTCGATTCTCGTATAGTATCCTGGATGGCCGACCAATTTAAAAAAGACTACGGTATAGACTTGACCACAGACAGTGTATCACTACAACGTTTACGCGAAGCGGCAGAAAAAGCCAAAATTGAACTTAGTAACAGTCTAGAAACCGATGTTAATTTGCCATACATTACTGCGGATGCTAGTGGTCCTAAACATTTGGTTTGCAAACTATCAAGGTCTAAATTTAATAGCCTTACTAGTGACCTAGTTGATAGAATTATAGCACCCTGTAAATTAGCACTTAACGATGCAAATATGTCAGTTAACGATGTTAAAGATATACTCTTAGTAGGTGGTACCACTCGTATACCAGCAGTACGAGATGCACTTAAAGCATATTTTGGTAAACCTCTCAATAGTTCAGTTAACCCTGACGAAGTAGTTGCCATGGGCGCGGCTATTCAAGCAGGTGTATTGCAAGGCGATGTCAAAGATGTGCTGCTGTTGGATGTTACCCCGCTAAGCTTGGGTATCGAAACGCTGGGCGGCGTGTTCACCAAACTGATTGAACGCAATACTACTATTCCAACTCGTAAAAGTCAGACGTTTAGTACTGCACAGGACAATCAACCCGGCGTTCAAATCACTGTGTGCCAGGGTGAGCGCGAATTGGCCCGCGATAACAAGCTGCTGGCAACATTTAACTTGGAAGGTATTGCACCTGCTCCTCGTGGCTTGCCGCAGATTGAAGTCACATTTGATATTGATGCCAACGGTATTGTCAATGTCAGTGCCAAAGACTCTGCAACTGGCAAAGAACAAAAAGTCACTATCCAAAGCAGCGGCGGATTGTCAGACGATGATATCAAACGTATGATCAAAGAAGCCGAAGAAAATGCAGAATCTGACAAGCAAAAGCGTGTGGTAATTGAAACTCGCAACGTTGGTGAATCCCAAATTCATCAAGCCGAAAAGCAAATGAAGGAACATGAAGATAAACTGCCTGCGGATCTCAAAGCAGAATTGGATGTTAAACTTTCTGAAGCACGTGAAGCATTGACAAAAGATACTGTAGAAGACATGCAACCTGCACTGCAATCATTGAGTGAAAGCCTGATGAAGATGGGTGAAATTATCTACAAGAGTCAATCAAACGCACCTACAGATGATGGGCCAATTGATGTAGAAGCTAACCCAGCAAGCTGATTAGCAACAGATGCTGCTACGACTGCGTAGCAGCATCTAACTACACGTATGTTATTAAAATCAAAGGCAAATTTAACAAAATATGAACGATATTATGCGATCTGGTAGAGTGGGTTGGACTTGCAGCACGTTTGATTTATTACATGCAGGTCACATAGCAATGTTGGAAGATGCCAAACGCCATTGCGATTGGCTTATGGTTGGTATTCAAAGCGATCCATCCATTGACAGGACACATAAAAACAGTCCAGTTCAAACTATAGTAGAACGGCAGATACAAATACGCGGTTGTAAGTTTGTAGATGAAGTTTGGATCTACAACACAGAAAAAGACTTGGAAGACCTTCTCAACATACTGCCTATCGATGTGCGTATACTAGGTGAAGAATACCGAGATAAACCGTTTACAGGACAGGATATTTGTAAACAGCGTGGCATCGAACTTTGGTTTAATCCACGTAGGCACGATTTCAGCAGCAGCAGTTTACGTAAAAGAGTACATGCAAGTGAAGAATGCAAAAGGACAGCAACATGATCTCGCAACTAATAGACAAACTATTTGATTACAATAATCGATACAATCGCAGCGAATTTGTATGGTATCAAATACTGTCTGCGCTGCTGTTTGTTGCACTATTATCAACAGTATCTCTGACATACCATTGGGCAAAGTTACTATTACCCTACAATCCAGTTACAGTTATTGTACCCGTGTTGGTTGTTATTGTTGGATTTATTGCGTATATCTACAGCAATATCTGCATTGTAATAAAAAGATTGCATGACATGGATCTTAGCGGTTTACTTGTGTCTGGTATTGTTGTACTTGATATTTGTATATCGGGACTGCTCAACTCGCATTGGATAGCGTTGGTTCTGTTTTACACACTGTTAGCGTCGTGCTATGTAGCACTTGCACTAATACCGGGAACACAGGGAACAAATAGGTACGATGACGAAGATACAACTGATTAGTGATTTGCATATGGAGTTTAGCCCTGCACCTGACATTCGCAATGCCGGAGCAGATGTGCTGATTATGGCAGGCGATATCTGTGTAGCCGAACATCTGTATCGCAATCCCACTGCTGGCTTGAATGATGTAATTCAAAAAGGCTTCTATGCAGATGAAGCTATCAAATATCGCAACTTTTTCAAACAAGCGAGCCAAGAGTTTGAAACTGTGCTCTATGTTATGGGCAACCACGAACATTACAACGGTCGTTGGAGTCGTACAGCAGACGTACTCAATGAAGAATGTGCGCGGCACGGCAACATTTTCCTAATGGAAAAACACAAGCATGTGATCAATGACGTTGTGTTTCTTGGTTCCACACTGTGGTCGGATTTGAATGGATACGATCCGTTGACCGAGTTAAGTGTAAAGGACATGATGAATGACTACAAAGTCATCACGCAAGACATCAATGGCATGTATCACAAGCTAACGCCCGCTACCACTGCTGCTACTCACCGTGCTAGCGTAGAATGGCTAAAGACGCAGTTGGAATTGGACAAGCGTAAAACAGTTGTTATCGGACATCATGCTCCTAGCCGTCAAAGTATCCATCCCAGATTTGCTAATCAACTGCATATGAACGGTGCATTTGCCAGCAGCTTGGACTGGATGATGATAGACGCAGATCATGTTGCAGTTTGGGTACATGGTCATGTGCATGACTCACATGACTATGTGATTGGCAATACTCGTGTGTTGTGCAATCCGCATGGCTATCCACGAGAACGACCCGAAGGTGCTTTCAATCCTGCACTGGTTATAGAAGTCTAATTGCTGTCTTGACAACGTCACTGTGTATGCTATAGTTTTATACTATGGTATGCACAGGGGGTGTCATGGTATTCAGAATGCCTGCTAAAGTATCACTTCTACCCAATCCACACGACCGCGAACGCCATCGTCGAGTATTCACTCGATTAAATCCCAAACGAATGATCGTCGGTGGTGCGTTTGCAGAAGCTGGCTACTGGGGTGTTGCAGTAGATAAGTCTATTATTCCCGACGTAGCCGAAGTACTGGTATGGTGCCACGCACAATATGATAACCGCTATGCGTTTATAAGTGGAATGTTTTGGTTCTTAACTGAAGAAGATGCACTGTTTTTTAGATTCACATGGAGTAAACGATGAAATGGACCTGCAAGCCAGTTAGTACACGCAATCAACTGCACAATGTTATGTCATGGCAAATTAAATGCAGTTTGCCTGCGTATTTTGATGCTCGTACATGGTGTTGGGAACAATGGGGTCCAGGTATTGAATATGAGCATTGGCTAAACTACAAGTTCTATACACACAAGGCGATGCCCTGGGCTTGGCAAAGTTCCAAGTTTCAAGGTGCGGCTATAGACCATGGCACACTGTATCTCAAAGACGATGCTATGATGGCACAATTTAGTGATATGTGGAAATCATACATTGACAACACAGACACTAATAGCTAGTGTGGCATAACAATACTGCAACAGATAACAACGAGGAATACAACATGTCTATCGAATCTGAAAAAATCAAAACTCCCTTGCGTAAGGTTCACACCAACTTGAATACCTCGTTGGCAGATTGGACTGAGATGTTGATTGCGGAGATCAAACGTCGCAATGTTGATGCCAGCAAAATTACCAAACTGGCTGCACGTCATGCATGGGAAAATGAATATTCACCGCAGAGCTATGCAGTTGCCATTCAGCATATGAATGACCGTGCAGTTCGCAAAACCGCTAACAAACCCAAGATTTGGTAATATGATGAGTGTGATTGAAAAACTCAAAACGGAATCTATGCGTCTCCGTAAAGAACGCAATCCCATTGCTGCGTCTATCACTTTCGCACTGAGTGAAATTGAAAAGGTTGGCAAGAACGCAGGTAACCGCGCTACAACTGAAGATGAAGCAATCAAAGTCTTGCAAAAGCTTGTTGCAACACTCGTTGAAAACTTGAAAGTTGCCGCAGATCCTGGCCGTAAGATTGCATTCAATCACGAGAAAAGGATCCTTGAATCTGTGCTGCCGCAAATGGCTAGCGAAGAAGAAGTTCGTGCATTCCTGCAAGAGTCTTATGTGGATGTCAAACCTGCCAAAGGCGACGTAATGAAAACGCTGCGTTTCAAGTTTGGCGCCAAAATCGACATGAAACGTGCAGGCGAAATCGTCACAGAACTCTACGGCGTTTGATAACATACCTATTGACATCCCGTACAGAGATGCTACTGTAATCAAACTGACTACTGCAACATACAAGGATACACCGATGAGTAAGAATCAAACAGTTCTCAACTATCTCAAAACTGGCAAGATGCTGACTGCCAAGAAAGCCAAAAAGAAGTTGGGCATTGAACATGTTGGCAAGCAGATCTACGCACTGCGAGCACAAGGGCATGAAATTATCAGTTACAATTGCTACTCAGAATCAAAAGGCGTAGCCACTGTACGCTATGCATGGGTACATGGCAAATAATCAACAACTCAACGTAAACAACTTTATCTAGGAGAAAACAGATGAACAAGATTTTCACTATCTTTGCCGGCGCTGTGCTGGCTACTGCTACACTTGCAGGTTCTGCATTTGCCGAACCACTGCGTGTTAACCTTTGTACAGGCGGTGAAGGTAAACCCTACAACCTAACTGGCGGATATATTGCAGGGTTCCTTAAGATGTCCAAAAACATCGACTTGCATGTTATGACGTCGTCAGGCACATGGGATAACATTCAACGTACTGTGGTCGATCCGCAAACGCCTGAGTCCATTGCAAGTGGCGAATCTTGCCAAGCGTATATTGGACAGCCTGATGGCGCAGTATTGCTGAAACGCAAAAATCCTGCTGCTGCTGCAAACCTGCGAATTATTGGGCAAGGACCTCGTGAATTCCTACATGTGCTTTGTAGCAAAGATTCAGGTGTTGAGGATCTAGACAAACTTGCAGGCGACAATACCAAAAGCGTTGCTCTAGGGCCAGAAGGATCCGGTGCATGGGTAATTTGGCAAAACTTTGTTGCAACCAACAAAGCCTATGCAGAAGTGCAAGTTACACCTGAAGATGGTGCGCTGGCACTGAGCAGTGTTGCAAACAACATCACCACTTGTATGATTATCCCTGCTGCACTCGGCAATGCCACAATGCTGCAAGCTGATAACGACTTTGGTGATCAGCTGAATTTGGTTGGGGCCAATGACTGGAGTTTCAACAACGCAACTGCCATTGACGGTAAACCTCTGTATGTGTGGCAAAAAATTCCCAGCGGCACGTATCCGCAGAATCTGCAAGGTTGGTTCAGCAGCAAGAACACTGTAGCATGGATGGCTGGAGTATATGTCAACTATGACTACTTCTCCAAAAATCCCAAGGCGCTGGAAGACTTGATCGGTGCTGTAGCAAAAGCCAAGCCGGCAATCAAGAACACGTTTGGTACGCTGGAGTAACAAGTGCTATAAGATAGGCAAGGTAACCCCTGCCTATCTATTTGACAAACTTTACATTAACTTTCCTAGGAGTAAACGGATGGATGCCAACGTTATCAAACAGTTGATTGAAGAAGGAGTCGATGCTGATCACTCAGGATCGCTGCATGGAGTCGACGAAGTGGCTGAATACCTGGCTGCACATATTAAGGCACTTAACGACAAGATTACGAAGCTGGAATCAAAACCTGTTGAACCGTGGGAAGATCGCATGGGCGGGCAGTTTACACAAGAAGAAATTGCAGAATCTGAACGTGGAGGGCATGGCTGGTGAGCAAAGACTTTTCAGAAGTACGGATGGTATCACTCAAATCCGTTAAGATAGCAATTGAAGTGTGGAAGAATAACGGTGCCTATCCTGCGCAGCTAGACAACATTATCAACCAACTACCATACCATGTTATGGTACTACGGACCTCTTTAGAGGCGATGACACACGAAGACCTTGAAAGAGTTAATACTGGCAGTGAAGGATGGTTTAATTAGCAGCGGCAACGCTGCTTTTTTTTTGAAAAAAATGTGAAAAAGATCCAAAATGTGGTTGACGGTGGTATTATCAACTGCTATGTATGTGACATAGCGCAAGACGCTGTAACACACACACAAAGGAACTACAAAATGGAAAAGATGTTCGCAGTTGCTGGTATGTCGAACTTGGACGGCAAAGTCAAAGTTCGTTTCGCAAACGAAATGGCCCGTGTAAAAGTTCTCGAGAAGAATGGCCATACCGATGTGCGCTTGGTTGCACTTGCCGCAGCAATGACCAAAGATGCTGCTGTTGCTGCACTAATGGTGCACGATGCATTCCAAGATGCTGCTGCACAGGCTGTGTTGGCTGCATACGGCGATGATGAGAAGCCTGCAAAGGCTCCTAAGGCACCCAAGCTGACGCTGGACGATATGCCCAAGCGTGATGGCAAAGGTCACTTCATCAAGCGCGAAACCCGCGAAGAAATGCTGTTGGCCAAACTGGCTGAAATGGCTGTCAAAAATCGTCCTGCTCGCACTGCGGAAGAACAGGCTGCTATCAACGCCAAGCGTTTGAAGACTATCAAAGAAGTTCATCAGCGTATGCAAGCTGACAACAACAAAGATGTCACGCTGCTGGATGCAGAAGTTGATGTAGACGATGTTGAGTTGAGCGACTTGGGCATCGACCTGCCTGTGGACGATATGATCTACGCTTGATGCAATACTGCCAAATAAAAGAACAGACCCTGCGGGGTCTGTTCTTGTGAGTAACGGATTGTTACGTATAATTACAATTATACAAATTGGAGCAAACGCATGTCCGTTTATAACAAATCCGACGCATATCTAGAAGGCCGCACTGCATATAAATCATGGAGTTGGCACGG